>QFCS01000495.1_pt1 | contig 122269 bp, 111 predicted proteins | sample 3576561 | NCBI WGS metagenome assembly QFCS01 | reverse complement strand
CGGACAGGGCGGCCTTGGTGGCTTGCACGTTCAGATCGACCAGCTTTTCCACGCCTTCGAAGGCTTTCTGGGTCAGGCCGAAAAGGGTTTCGATGTTGGCTTTCTGGGCGGCAACGATTTGTTCAGCGGTCAACATATTCAATACTCCTAAACTTTGTAGAAAACAGGGCTTAGTTGAAGGCTGCGGAGAACACGCGCTGTCTGGACGCTGTTGTTTTTTGTTCGTTTTGCTGCGCTGCAACATGGTTTGAATTATAGGGATAACCCGCAGCCATGCAAGCGTTTTTTGTTGCGCTGCAACATTCTAGACACCGGGTTCTAAAACTCGTTGCCGCCACTGAGGTTTCGCCCTGCGTCCACAATGGGCCAGCCCGGGCAACCGCCCACTTCCTCCTTTGTCCGTGCAAGCCTTCTACGCTGACCACTTCGTTCTGCCTTTGCCCGAAGGACACCGTTTTCCCATGGGGAAGTACGCGCGGCTGCGCCAGCGGTTGCTCGCCGAATTGCCCGAGGTGAAGATGCAGGAAGCGTTGCCAGCCAGCCGGGATGAACTGGCGCTGGTGCACGCCTTGAGTTACATCGACGCGGTGGCCACGGGCAGCCTGAGTGCGGCGGCACAGCGCGAAATTGGCTTTCCCTGGAGCCCGGCGATGGCCGAACGGGCCCGTCGCTCGGTGGGCGCCACCTTGCAGGCGTGCCGCAGTGCCTTGAGCGGGGGATGGCTGGCTGCCAATCTGGCGGGAGGAACGCACCACGCGTACGCCGACAAGGGCAGCGGGTTCTGCGTGTTCAACGATTTCGCCGTGGCGGCACGCCTGATGCAGAGCGAGGCACCCGGCTTGCGCGTTGCGATCATCGACCTGGATGTGCACCAGGGCAATGGCACGGCAGCGATCTTCGCGCATGACCCCACGGTGTTCACCCTGTCCTTGCACGGTGCCAGAAACTTCCCATTCCGCAAGGAGCCCAGCGATCTCGACGTGGAGCTGCCCGACGGTTGCGCCGACGTTGAGTATCTGGAGGCGTTGGAACGCGCGCTCGACGAGCTGGAGCGGCGCTTCGAACCAGACCTGGTGTTGTACCTGGCGGGTGCTGATCCTCACGAAGGTGACCGGCTTGGGCGCCTGAAGCTCAGTTTCGATGGCCTGGAAGCGAGAGACCGCCGGGTGATGGACTGGGCCTGGCAACGGCGTTTGCCGCTGGCGTTCGCCATGGGTGGCGGTTATGGCCACGACCCCGAAGCCACGGTGCAGGTGCAAGTCAACACCTACCGCACCGCATTGGAGTACGCCAGCCACTGGGCCGTGATGGCGCCCGCGCGCGGGACAGTTGCCGGGTCAACCCACTGGCACAATGCCGCGGCATGAACACCAGCACGCGCCCCCAAGCCTTGCCCCGCAGCGCCTACCGCGCATTCCGCGCCATCGGTACGCGCTGGAGCGACAATGACGTCTATGGCCACGTCAACAACGTCGTCTACTACAGCTGGTTCGACACGGCGGTCAATGCGCACCTGATCGAGCAGGGCGCGCTCGACATCCACGGTGGCGAGGTGATCGGCCTGGTGATCGAGACGCAGTGCAACTATTTCGCGCCACTGGCTTTTCCGCAGACCGTCTGGGCTGGCCTGCGCGTGGCGCACCTGGGCAGTTCCAGCGTGCGTTATGAGGTCGGCCTGTTCGCCGAGGGTGAAGACCTTGCGGCGGCCTGTGGTCACTTCGTGCATGTGTATGTGAACCGCCAGACCCGTCGGCCAGTGCCCCTGCCGGACATCCTGAAGAAAACCCTGGAGACCTTGCAATGAGCCAGAACCCCGCGACGTCCGTCATCGACGCTGCCAGCGTTGATGCCGCGATCAACAGCCGCATGTCCGTGCGTGCGTTCCTGCCCGACCCGGTGCCACGCGCCACGATCGAACACCTGCTGCGACTGGCCGCCCGTTCACCTTCGGGCACGAACACGCAGCCCTGGAAGGTTTACGTGCTGCAGGGCGCGAGCCGCGATGGTCTGGTGGAGAAGGTGTGCGCGGCCCACGATGCGCTGCGTGCCGATCCATCGCTGGCCGCCGTGTACAAGGAAGAGTACGACTACTACCCGGAAAAATGGGTCAGTCCCTACATTGATCGCCGCCGGGAGAACGGCTGGAGCCTGTACGGCCTGCTGGGCATCACCAAGGGCGACAAGGACAAGATGCACGCGCAGCACCAGCGCAACTTCCGCCTTTTCGACGCGCCCGTGGGTCTGATGTTCACGTTGGATCGCATCATGGGGCGGGGCTCGCTGGTGGATTACGGCATGTTCCTGCAGACGATCATGGTCGCCGCGCGCGGCCACGGCCTGCACACCTGCCCTCAAGCGGCATGGAACGGATTTGCGAAGATCATCCTGCCGCACATCGGTGCCGGCGAGAATGAAATGCTGGTCTGCGGCATGGCGCTGGGCTACGCCGACCCGAACGACCGGGTCAATGGATTTCACACGCCGCGCGAAACCGTCGAGAGCTTCACCCGCTGGCTGGAATAATCGCCGGTTCCATTTCTCATTCAAAGGACAAGATCATGATCACCACCCCCAGCGGCCTGCAGTACGAAGACACCCTGGTCGGCAACGGCGAAGTGGCCAAGGCCGGACGCCCGGTGCAGGTGCACTACACCGGCTGGCTCTACAACGATGGCGTCCAGGGGGCCAAATTCGACTCGAGCAAGGACCGTGGCCAGCCATTCGAGTTCCCGCTGGGCGCGGGACACGTCATCAAAGGCTGGGATGAAGGGGTGCAGGGCATGGCCGTCGGTGGCACGCGCCGCCTGGTGATTCCTGCCGCGCTGGGTTACGGCGCGCGTGGTGCCGGTGGCGTGATCCCTCCCAACGCCACACTGCTGTTCGAAGTCGACCTCCTGGCGGTCTGAAGTGCACGGCGCCTCACGCGGGCGCCATTCAGCGCCCGGCGAAGGCGCGAACGGAGACAACATGACACCAACCACTTCGCGCCAGGCGGGTCTGGCCGCGATTCTGGCGCTCGGCCTGATGCCGGGTCTGGCGCAAGCCGCTGAACTCGATGGCAGCCAACTCTCGGTGTGGTGGGGTGTGCCGTTCGCTGGTGTGCTGCTGTCGATCGCGCTGGTGCCCTTGCTGGCCCCGGCGTTCTGGCACCACCATTTCGGGAAAGTGTCGGCGGCCTGGGCGCTGGCTTTCCTCGTGCCTTTCGCGGTGGTGATGGGACCCGGCGTGGCGGGTGCGAGTGTGGTGCACGCGCTGCTGGCGGAGTACGTGCCCTTCATCATTCTGCTCACGGCGCTGTTCACCGTGGCCGGCGGCATTTTCGTGCGTGGCAACCTGCATGGCAGCCCGGCGTTGAACACAGGTTTGCTCGCCGTGGGCGCGGTGCTGGCCAGCTTCATGGGCACCACGGGCGCGTCGATGCTGTTGATTCGCCCGCTGATTCGCGCCAACGACAACCGCAGGCACCAGGTGCATGTGGTCGTGTTCTTCATCTTCATCGTGTCGAACGCTGGTGGTGCGCTCACGCCGCTGGGCGATCCGCCGCTGTTCCTGGGCTTCCTCAAGGGTGTGGACTTCTTCTGGACCATGTCCCACCTGTGGGGGCAGGCCCTGTTCCTCATCGGCACGCTGCTCGTGCTCTTCTATGCCATCGACTGGTGGTACTACCACCGGCGCGAAGAGATCCGCCCGCTGGACCCGACGCCCGATACCGCACGCGTGGGCTTCGATGGCGGGGTGAATTTCGTCCTGCTCGGCGCGGTGGTCGCGCTGGTGCTCATGAGCGGCCTGTGGAAGTCGACGGTGGAGTTCGACATCGCCGGCACCGAGGTGGGCCTGCCAGGCCTGTTGCGCGACCTGGGGCTGATCGCGGTCACCCTGGTCTCGCTGAAGCTGACGCCGGCCCGCGTGCACGAGAACAACCAGTTTTCATGGGGGCCGATGCAGGAGGTGGCCAAGCTGTTCGCCGCCATCTTCCTGACCATCGTCCCGGTGATCGCCATGCTCAAGGCTGGCGTGGAGGGCCCGTTCGGCGCCGTGGTGCGCGCGGTGACGAATGCCGATGGATCACCCAATCCCGCGATGTATTTCTGGGCCACGGGTGCACTGAGCTCCTTCCTGGACAATGCACCCACGTACCTGGTGTTCTTCAACACCGCTGGCGGTGACCCGCAGATGCTCATGACCACCCTGGCGCCCGTGCTGGTGGCGATTTCCGCCGGTGCCGTGTTCATGGGCGCCAACACATACATCGGCAATGCGCCCAACCTCATGGTGAAGGCAATTGCCGAGGATCGCGGCATCCGCATGCCCAGCTTTTTCGGTTACATGCTCTGGTCGGTTGGCATTCTGGTGCCGCTGTTCGCGCTGATGACCTGGATCTGGTTTGTCTGACCCACACAAGGAAACTTACCGATGACCTCCCGTCCCTCCATCCTGGTTGCCCGCCAAGTCTTCCCCGAAGTGGTGGACAAGCTGCGGCAGCACTTCGATGTCGACACCAACGAGGACGACGCGCCGCTGGATGCCGCGCAACTGGTGGCGAGACTGCAGGGCAAGGTCGGCGTGATCACCACCGGCAGCGAGCGCGTCGATGCCGCGCTGGTCACCGCCTGCCCGCAACTCAGGATCGTGGCCAACATCGCAGTGGGCTACAACAACTTCGATCTGCCGGCCATCACCGCGGCCGGCATTCTGGCCAGCAACACGCCGGACGTGCTCACCGAAACGACGGCGGATTTCGGTTTCGCGCTGCTGCTGGCCACCGCGCGGCGCCTTACTGAGAGCGAGCATTTCCTGCGCGCCGGCCAGTGGAACCGCTGGGCACTGGACATGTTCGCTGGCGCCGAGGTCAACGGCAGCACGCTGGGCATTCTGGGCATGGGCCGCATTGGCCAGGCCATTGCCCGGCGTGGCGCACATGGCTTCAACATGAACGTGATCTATCACAACCGCTCGCAGCTGGACGCCACCACGGAGGCCGAATGCAAGGCGCGCTATGTGAGCAAGGAAGAATTGCTGAAGACGTCGGATCACCTGATCCTCGTGCTGCCTTACAGCGCTTCGTCGCACCACGCGATCGGAGCGACCGAGATCGCCCAGATGAAGCCGACGGCCACCCTGGTCAACATCGCACGCGGTGGCATCGTGGACGACGCGGCCCTGGCCGCTGCGCTGCGCGAGAAGCGCATTGCCGCCGCCGGGCTGGACGTGTTCGAGGGCGAGCCCAGGGTTCATCCCGACCTGCTCGCCGTACCCAACATCGTGCTCACCCCGCACATCGCCAGCGCCACTATCGCCACCCGAAAGGCCATGGCGCATCTCGCAGCGGACAACGTGATTGCCTATCTCACCGAAGGCAAGACCGTCACCCCGCTCAACCCTGAAGTGGCGGGCAAGCGCTGAACGGATGGCGATGAACAACGACGGGCTTTCCTGGCTTCTGCTGATCGGGGTGGCGCTCAATCTGGTGCTGGCCGTGTGGCTGCTCTTGCGGCGCCAGACGGTGGACCCGCAGGAACTGGTCCACCGGGAACGCCTGCTCAGCCAGATGCAGCAGCAGGCGCAACTGGTGGGGCAGCGCGTGGAACACGTGGAGAGCGAGCTGCGCCGCGAGATCAGCGAGCAGTCGCGTGGCGGCCGGCAGGAAATGCAGCAGACGCTCGCCACCTTCCAGGAGACACTCTCGCGCCAGGAGGCCGAGGCCACGCGCACGCAGAACGCACAGCTGGACGCCTTTGCCTTGCAGCTGGTGCAATTGCGCGGCACGCTGGGCGACACGCTCACGCGCCAGCTGCAGGACATGAGCGAAGGCAACGCGCGCCGGCTGGCCGAGATCCGCACCACGCTCGATGCCCAGCTGGCGCAACTGCAGCAGAATAACGCCGCCAAGCTCGATGAGATGCGTGCCACGGTCGACGAGAAGCTCCAGAGCACATTGCAGGCGCGCCTGGGCGAGAGCTTCAAGCAGGTGGCCGACCGCCTGGAGCAGGTCCACAAGGGCCTGGGTGAAATGCAGACGCTGGCGCAAGGCGTGGGCGACCTCAAACACCTGCTGACCAATGTGAAGACACGCGGCATGTTCGGCGAAGCCCAGCTGGCGGCGCTGCTCGAACAGGTGTTCGCACCCGATCAGTACGCGGTGCAGGTGATGACCAAGCCGGGCAGCCGGTTCACGGTCGACTTCGCCATCAAGATGCCCGGCCGCAGCGAGGACGGTTCCCCGTGCTGGCTGCCCATCGATGCCAAGTTCCCGAACGAGGACTATGAGCGCCTGCTCGACGCGCAGCAGCGCGCCGACGTGGAGGGTGCCGAGATGGCCGCGCGTGGGCTGGAGCAGCGCGTCCGGCTGGAGGCAAAGTCCATGGCCGACAAATACCTGCAGCCGCCGCACACCACGGATTTCGCCATCCTGTTCCTGCCGACTGAAGGGCTGTACGCCGAGGTGCTGCGCCGTCCGGGTCTCATGGAGCTGCTGCAGCGCGAGCACCGGGTGACGCTGGCCGGGCCGACCACGCTCATGGCCCTGCTCAATTCGTTGCAGCTGGGCTTTCGCACGCTGGCGCTGGAGAAGCGTTCCAGCGAAGTGTGGCAGGTGCTGGGCGCGGTCAAGACCGAGTTCGGCAAGTTCGGCGACGTGCTCGCGCGCGTCAAGAGCCAGACCCAGACCGTGCTCAACACACTGGACAGCGCGGAGACGCGCAGCCGCGCGATGGGCCGTGCGCTCAAGGCGGTGGAAGCGCTGCCCCAGGACCAGGCCAGCGCGCTGCTGCCGCTGGACCCCAACGACAACGGAGACGCTTGAGCCCCGGTCTGCGGTTCGTCCTGGCACGCCTCATTGCGGCGCAGATCTGCCTGCATGCCTGCATGACCGGCTTTCGCATGGCCGCGCCACTGATGGCGCTGCGCGAGGGTTACAGCCCGGTGGCCGTTGGCGTGTTGCTCGCGCTGTTTGCGCTGGCTCCGGTGTTCATGGCCTTGCCGGCCGGACGCTACGCCGACCGGCGCGGCCTCAAAAAGCCTGTGAAACTGTCGGTCGGCGTGGCGATGACGGGTGCAGCCCTGGCTGTTGCGTTCCCCGTGTTCCCCGTGCTTTGCCTGACGGCACTGACCTGCGGCGCGGCCACCGGCATGGCCATGATCGCCCTGCAGCGTCACGTGGGCCGCCTGGCCCATGGCCCCACCGAGCTCAAGCAGGTGTTCAGCTGGATGGCCATCGGCCCGTCGATCTCCAACTTCCTCGGGCCGTTCACTGCGGGCTTGATGATCGACATCTTCGGTTTTCGCGCGGCCTTCCTGCTGCTCGCGCTGTTGCCCTCGCTGGCCTGGTTCTGGGTGCGGCACACCGTCGAACATGAGCCTGTGGCGCCGGAGTTGCGGCAGACCAGCGGCTCCTCGTGGAACCTGCTGAAGGACAAGGGTTTCCGTCAGCTGATGATGATCAACTGGATGTTGTCGTCCTGCTGGGACGTGCACACCTTTCTCGTGCCGGTGCTGGGTCACGAGCGCGGCCTGAGCGCCACCGTGATCGGCACCATTCTCGGTGCCTTCGCGCTCGCCGCCACCGCCATCCGCCTGCTCATGCCGTTGCTGGCGTCGCACCTGCGCGAGTCGGTGGTGATCGGTTCGGCCATGGTGGCTACAGCCTTGCTGTTCGCCGCCTATCCCTTCGTGCACGCTGCCTGGGCGATGGGCATTCTGTCGGTGCTGCTGGGTTTCGCGCTGGGTTCGGTGCAACCCATGATCATGAGTTCGCTGCACCAGATGACACCGCACCACCGCCATGGCGAGGCGCTGGGCCTGCGTGCCATGGCCATCAACGGCTCCAGTGTTGTCATGCCTCTGATGTTCGGCTCGGCCGGCACGCTGATTGGTGTCGGTGCCGTGTTCTGGCTGGTCGGCGCCGTGGTGGGTCTGGGGTCGCCGCTGGCGTGGCGCTTGCCGGCACCAGCGCCCGAAGCGCCGCAGCGCGTGTCCTGACGCTCAGGCCGCTGCGAGCTTGCAGTCGGGGGTGCCCACCGATTGCACGTGCTGGCCAGCAGGCACGGTGAAGCCCAGGCCGGCCAGATACACGTCCATTGTGTCCCGACCGCTCTCGACCAGATCGAACGCGTCTGGCTCGAGCAGCCAGTTCTGGATCAGACCGTCCATGATCACGTGCAGGCCCAGAGCGGCGGTGGCGATCGACACTTTGAGTCGAACACCCTCGCGTGCCACGGCCTGCTGCAGGATCTCCTCGGTCATCGTCATGCACTCGTTGCGCACTTGCAGGTGGCGGTCGCGCACGGCCTGCATTTCGCTCACGTATTCGACCTTGTGGGTGGCCACCTCGAACACGCGGCGTGTCTGTTCGTCGGTGGCGGTCTGCCGCAGCGCGCTCATCATCGAGTCGCGCAGGGAGAGCAGGGGGGCGGCGGCGGCATCGGCTGCGCGCGCGGTGCAGGCCAGCGTGCCTTCCAGCGGCATGGTCACGCGTTCCATCATGGCGTTGAACAGGTCGGCCTTGTCCTTGAAGTGCCAGTAGATCGCGCCTCGGGTGGTGCCAGCGGCGGTGGCGATGTCGTTGAGCGAGGTGCGCGAGACGCCGCGCTCCTGAAACAAATGCTCGGCAGCATCCAGCAGACTGTTGCGCGTTGCCAGCGCATCGGCTTTGGTGCGTCGAACCATGGTGTGTGTCTCCAGAATGGAAGCCCTTGGGAATTCGGAGGACTATACATACATTCTTGTATGTATGTATACTTTGCCGCTTTGCGACAGCACAAGCTGCTAGGGTATTCCCTGCAGTTGCCGTTTCTCCCTCTTCATACCCAAGGACTCCCATGCCTGCCTTGAGCCCTATCAAGTCCGCGCCCGTTTCGCGCACCCGGTCTGCCTCTCCGTCCCCGGCCCGTCTGTTGCAAGGTTTGTCTGTGCTGGCCTTTGCCGCGGTGCTTGCCGCCTGCGGCAAGTCTGAAGCACCCGCAGCGGCCGCTGCGGGGGGCGGCATGCCCGCGCCCGAAGTGGGTGTGGTCACCGTGGCCCTGGGCGACGTGGGCCTGACGACCGAATTGCCGGGCCGCCTGGAAGCCTCGCGCGTCGCGCAGGTGCGGGCACGCGCCGCCGGTATCCTGCAGGAGCGCCTGTTCCGCGAAGGCAGCGACGTGAAGGCGGGGCAGCCACTGTTCCGCATCGACCCCGCGCCGTATTCCGCCGCGCTCCAGAGCGCCCAGGCCAGCCTGGCCCGTTCGCAGGCGAACCTCACGCAGGCCACGGCGTTGGCCGATCGCTACGCACCGCTGGTGAAGGAAAACGCCATCAGCCAGCAGGAGTACGCCACCGCCGTGGCGTCGCAGAAACAGGCCGAAGCGGATGTGGCTGCCGGCAAGGCCGCGGTGCAGACCGCCAACATCAACCTGGGTTACGCCCGCGTGACCGCACCCATCTCAGGCCGCATCGGCCGCGCGCTGGTGACGGAAGGTGCGCTGGTGGGGCAGGGCGAAGCCACGCAGCTCGCCGTGATCCAGCAGATCAATCCCATGTATGTGAACTTCACGCAGTCCGCGGCCGAGGTGTTCAGGTTGCGCAAGGCGATGGACAACGGCCAGCTCAAGGGTGCCGGTGCGCAGGCAGCATCTGTGCAGGTCATCCTGGAAGACGGCAGTGTCTATGAGCAACCCGGCCGCCTGCTGTTCTCCGACCTCACGGTCGACAGCGCGACGGGTCAGGTGACGCTGCGCGCTGAAGTGCCGAACCCCAAGGGCACACTGCTGCCCGGCGTGTATGTGCGTGTGCGCCTGGAGCAGGCCATGGCCGGCAATGCGATCACGTTGCCGCAGCAGGCGGTCACGCGCTCGGCACAGGGCGACACGGTGTCGGTCGTCGGCGCCGACGGCAAGATCGCCTCGCGTCAGGTGAAGGTGGGGGGGCAGCAGAACGGCCAGTGGGTCATCCTCGACGGCGTGAAGGCCGGTGAGCAGATCATGGTCGACGGTTTCCAGAAGCTGCAGATGATGCCGCCCGGTACGCCGGTGAAGGCGGTGCCCTGGCAGAAACCCGGCAGTGCGCCAGCCGCACCGGCAGCGCCAGCGGCTTCGGCGCCGGCCACCGAGACCGCGAAGTAAGGGGCGCCCGACATGGCGAAGTTCTTTATTGACCGGCCCATCTTTGCGTGGGTGATCGCGCTCTTCATCATGGTGATGGGCGGTGTGGCCATCACGCAGCTGCCCATCGCGCAGTACCCGCCGGTGGCGCCTCCGGCGATCGTCATCAATGCCGCCTATCCTGGCGCTTCGGCCGCCACGCTGGAGGACAGCGTGCTCTCGGTGATCGAGCGCGAAATGAACGGCTCACCCGGGCTGATCTATATGGAGTCGGTGGCTCAGGCCGACGGCTCCGGCAGCATCACATTGAGCTTCGAGACCGGCACCAACGCCGATCTGGCCCAGGTGGACGTGCAGAACCGGCTCTCGCGCGCCACGCCACGCCTGCCTGCGGCGGTGACGCAGCAGGGCGTGCGGGTGGACAAGTCGCGCAGCAACTTCCTGCTGTTCACCATGCTGTCCAGCGACGATCCCGCCTGGGATCCGGTGGCGCTGGGTGACTACGCGTCGCGCAGCGTCGTGCCCGAGTTGCAGCGCCTGCCCGGTGTGGGCCAGGCGCAGCTGTTCGGCACGGAGCGCGCCATGCGCGTCTGGATCGATCCGGCCAAGCTGCTGGGCTTCAACCTGAGCGCGGCCGATGTCAACAACGCCATCCGCGCACAGAACGCCCAGGTGTCGGCTGGTGAGATCGGCGCGCTGCCCAACGTGGGTGGACAGAGCATTGCGGCCACGGTGGTGGTCAATGGTCAGCTCGGTACTGTCGAGCAGTTTGGCAACATCGTGCTGCGCGCCAGTGCCGATGGCGCCACCGTGCGCCTGAAGGACGTGGCCCGTATCGAACTGGGTGGCCAGGCCTATGCCACCTCGGCGCGGTTGAACGGTCAGCCGGCCGTTGGTATCGGCGTGCAGCTGTCGCCCAGTGGCAACGCGCTGGCCACAGCGAACGTGGTGCGCGAGAAGATGGCGGAACTCGAGCGCTTCTTTCCCAAGGGCATGAGCTGGTCGATTCCCTACGACAGCTCTCGTTTCGTGAAGATCTCGATCCAGCAGGTCGCACAGACCCTGGGTGAGGCCATGCTGCTGGTGTTCCTGGTGATGTTCCTGTTCCTGCAGAACTTCCGCTACACCATCATCCCGACCATCGTGGTGCCGGTGGCCCTGCTGGGTACGTTTGCGGTGCTGCTGGCCATGGGCTTCTCCATCAACGTGCTGACCATGTTCGGCATGGTGCTGGTCATCGGCATCGTGGTGGACGATGCCATCGTCGTGGTGGAGAACGTCGAGCGCATCATGAGCGAGGAGGGGCTTCCTCCTCTCGAGGCCACACGCAAGGCCATGTCACAGATATCGGGTGCCATCGTCGGTGTGACCGTGGTGCTGATCTCGGTGTTCGTGCCGCTGGCGTTCTTCGCAGGTTCCGTGGGCAACATCTATCGACAGTTCTCGGCGGTGATGGGTGTGTCCATCGCGTTCTCGGCGTTCATGGCGCTGTCGCTCACGCCGGCGCTGTGTGCGACGCTGCTCAAGCCGGTCGAGGCGGGTCACCACCACGAGAAGAAGGGATTCTTCGGGTGGTTCAACCGGGGCTTCTCGCGCACCGCCAAGCGTTACGAAAGCGGCGTGGCCGCGCTGCTGCCGCGCGCCGGTCGAACGCTGATCATCTACGTCGCCATCGTGGCTGCCGCCGTCGTGGTCTACATGCGTCTGCCCACCTCGTTCCTGCCGAACGAAGACCAGGGCACGATGCTGGTGAACGTGCAATTGCCGCCGGGTGCCACGCAAGAGCGCACGCTCGAAGTGATGAAGGGGGTGGAAGATTTCATCCTCAAGCAGCCCGAGGTGCAGAGCATGGTGGGCGTGCTGGGCTTCAGCTTCTCGGGCCAGGGCCAGAACGCCGCACTCGCCTTCGTCACGCTGAAGGATTGGGCCGAACGCCATGCCCCTGGCAGTTCTGCCGAAGCATTGGCAGGCCGCGCGTTCGGGGCGCTTTCCGGTATCCGCGATGCCTTCATCTATCCGCTGAGTCCTCCCCCCATCCCCGAACTGGGTGCGTCTTCCGGCTTCAACTTCCGTCTGCAGGACCGTGGTGGCCTGGGCCGCGAGGCCCTGCTGAATGCACGCAACCAGTTGCTGGGCATGGCTTCCCAGAGCAAGGTCGTCACTCAGGTGCGCCCGGACGGTCTGGAGGATGCACCGCAACTGCAGATCGACATCGACCGGGACAAGGCCAATGCGCTGGGTGTGGGCTTTGACGCCATCAACGCTGCGATCGGCACCGCTTTGGGTTCGAGCTATGTGAACGACTTCCCGAACGCGGGCCGCCTGCAGCGCGTGGTGGTGCAGGCCGATGCGCCGGCACGCATGCAGCCCGAGGACCTGATGCGGCTGAACGTGATCAACAGCAAGGGCCAGGCGGTACCGTTGTCGGCGTTCGCCAGCACGCACTGGATCACGGGCCCGATGCAGACCGTGCGGTACAACGGCTATCCGTCCATGCGCATCAGCGGCAGTGCGGCGCCTGGTTTCAGTACCGGCGCAGCCATTGCCGAGATGGAGAAACTCGCCGCTCAGCTGCCTCAGGGTATCGGCTACGAATGGACCGGCCAGACGCGTGAGGAAAAGCTCGCGGGTTCGCAGGCCATCATCCTGTATGCCTTCGCGATCCTGGCGGTGTTCCTCTGCCTGGCCGCGCTGTACGAAAGCTGGACCATTCCGATGGCGGTGATTCTGGTGGTGCCGCTGGGCGTGCTCGGTGTGCTGCTGGCCACGCTGTTGCGCAATTACTCGAACGACGTGTACTTCCAGGTGGGGCTGATCACCATCATCGGCCTGTCAGCGAAGAACGCGATTCTGATCATCGAGTTCGCCAAGGACCTGCAGGCGCAGGGCAAGAGCGTGATCGCGGCGGCACTGGAAGCGGCCCACATCCGCTTCCGCCCCATCATCATGACCTCCATGGCATTCACGCTGGGTGTGCTGCCGCTGGCCATCGCTTCGGGCGCTGGCTCGGCAAGCCAGCGCGCCATCGGTACGGGCGTGATCGGCGGCATGCTCACCGGCACCGTGCTCGCGGTCGTGTTCGTGCCCATCTTCTTCGTGGTCGTGCGTTCGATGTTCAAGGGCAGCGAGCGCCAGCGCCGGCGCGATGCCGAGCAGGCCGCCGCCCACCATGGCCCAGGAGTGCAGATCGATGTATGACATGACCCCCCCCGCGCCGCCTTTGGCGTCACCCCTCCCAGGGCGCGCGTTGTGCGGCCTGGCGAAGCCAGTTCCGCCAACGCACTGGATATCTCACCTCGCCGCGCGGTGCGGCTGGCGCTGAGTGCGCTGGCTGTGGCAGCGCTGTCGGCTTGCTCGCTGACGCCGAAGTACGAGCGTCCTGCTGCACCGGTGGAGGCGCAGTACCCTGCGCTGGCGCCGGCCGCCGCCGCCGGTGTGCCATCGGGTGCCGATATCGCCTGGCGTGAGTTCGTGGGCGACGGACGTCTGCGCGAGCTGATCGCGCTGGCGCTGAAGAACAACCGGGACCTGCGCGTGGCCACGCTCAACATCGAGCAGGTGCGCGCGCAGTACCAGATCCGTCGCGCCGACCAGTTCCCGACCATCGGCCTGGCTGCGAGCGGCAACCGCCAGCCCGATGGCACGGGCGGTATCCAGAGCACCTACAGTGTCGGCCTGGCGCTCAGCAGCTGGGAGATCGACTTCTTCGGCCGTCTCGGCAGCCTGAAAGAGGCGGCTCTGGCGCAATACCTTGCGAGCCAGGAGGCACGCCATGCCGCGCAGACCAGCCTGGTGGCGGCCGTGGCCAGCACTTGGCTGAGCCTGCAGGCCAACGACGAACTGCTGGCATTGACCGAGCGCACTGTGGCCACACGGGAAGACTCGCTTCGCCTGAGCAAACTGCGCTTTGACAACGGCGCCACGTCCGCGCTGGATCTTCGCCAGGCCGAATCGCTGACCGCGGCGGCGCAGTCGGCGCTGGCCCAGCAGCGGCGCCTGCGTGCGCTGGATATCAATGCGCTGACGTTGCTGGTGGGGCAGACCCCGCCGGCCAACCTGCTGCCTGTGCCACCGACCATGCCCGCCCAGAACACGGCGGCCAATGGTGTGGCCGTACCCAACGCGCCCGTGCCTGCGGCTTCGATGCTGCGCGAGGTGCCGGCCGGTCTTCCGTCCGACCTGCTCATCCGCCGCGCCGACATCCGTCAGGCCGAGCAGCAACTGATCGCCGCCAACGCCAACATCGGCGCCGCGCGTGCCGCGTTCTTCCCGCGCATCTCGCTCACTGCGAGTGCAGGTACCGCAAGCAGCAGCCTTTCGGGCTTGTTCAAGGACGGTTCCTGGGGCTTCACACTGGCCCCTCAGGCATTGCTGCCCATCTTCGACGCGGGGCGCAACCGTGCCAACCTGGATTCGGCGAACGCGGGACGCGACATCGCCATCGCCCAATACGAGAAGGCGATCCAGACCGCGTTCCGCGAAGTCGCGGACGCGCTGGCGGGCAGCGCAACGCTGGGCGACCAGCTGAGTGCGCAACAGCTGCAGGCCACCGCCGAAGCCGAACGTTTCCGCCTGGCTGAATTGCGTTACCGCAATGGTGTGGCCAGCTTCCTTGACGTGCTGGACGCGCAGCGCTCACTCTTCGCCACCCAGCAGGCGTTGGCGCAGACGCGATTGGCGCAGCAGCAGAACCAGGTGAACCTTTACAAGGCTCTGGGCGGTGGATGGAATTGACCCCCTGCGCCGCTGACGCGGCTTCCCCCTGAAGGGGGGGACGCGCGCAGCGCGGCGGGGGTTATCCCTTCAAGTCGTAGAAGCGCAGGATGTGCTCCCACGCTGTCTGCGGGTCGTCCACGTACTTGAACAGGTCCAGGTCTTCCGGCGAGATCGTGCCTTCCTCGACCAGCACCTCCAGGTTGATCAGGCGCTTCCAGTAGTCCGACCCGAACAGCAGGATGGGCACCGGCTTGGACTTCTTGCATTGCACCAGTGTGATCACCTCGAACAGTTCGTCGAGCGTGCCAAAGCCGCCGGGGAAGGCCAGCAGGGCCTTGGCGCGCATCATGAAGTGCATCTTGCGCAGCGCGAAGTAATGGAACTTGAAGCTCAGATCGGGTGAGACGTAGGGGTTGGCCGCCTGCTCGTGGGGCAGGGCGATGTTCAGGCCCACCGTCGGTGCGCCTTCGTCGTGGGCGCCCCGGTTGGCCGCTTCCATGATGCCGGGGCCGCCGCCGGTGCAGATGAAGAGTTGTTCGGCCTTGGCGCACTGGGCGCTGTAGCGCGCCACGGTGCGGGCGAATTCACGGGCATGGTGGTAGTAGTGCGCATTGCGCACCAAGGCTTTCGCACGCTTGATCTCGCGGGCATCGCCACTGCGCTCGGCGCGCACCAGCTGTTCCTGAGCCTCACTGGCTTCGCGGAAGCGCGCGCTGCCGAACACCACGATGGTGTTCTCGATGCCCGCATCGCGCTGTGCCAGATCGGGCTTGAGCATCTCGAGCTGGAAGCGGATGCCGCGGGTTTCGCGCCGAAGCAGGAATTCGGGGTCGGCAAATGCCAGGCGATAGGCATCGGCCTGCAGAGGCAGGCCCTCATTGGCGTGTGTCTGGAGATCGGCCCAGGCGTCGGCCAGGCGGCGCTCGTTCAGGTCTTGGGTGGCTTCCATGGTGTGGATTCCTTCGGTGTTGTCATGTGATGGGGATGATGCCGCTCACAGGGCGAGTGCCAGTGCCAGTGGCACGAAGACCACAGCCAGCGCATTGCCGAGCATGATCATGGCACCGACCTTGTCGGGCTCCTGGTGGTAACGGTCGGCCAGCATGAACTGCATCACGGCGGGAGGCAGGGCCGCGAACAGCAGCAACTGTCCACGTGCTGCGCCCTCAAGGCCCAGCACCCCGGCCAGCGGCAGCGCAATGGCCAGGCCAATGAGGGGCCGGGCCAGCGCACCGGCCAGGCCCAGCGCCAGCCCGCTGCGCGTCAATGAGGTGAGCCGCACGCCCAGCGCGAACAGCATCATCGGCAGAAGTGCATCGCCCAGCAGTCTCAACCCGGAGAGCACGACGTCGGGCGGGCGCACATCCGTGAGCGCGCTGGCAAACCCGAGGGCCGTGGCGATCATCAGCGGGCTGGTGAAGAGGTCGCGCGTGCGCGCCGTGCGGCTGGTGATGCGTGCACCGAGTGAGAAATGCAGCAGGTTGCTCACAGAGAACAGCGCCACGGCGGCACCGAAATGCGCCGGCCCGAACGCCAGCAGCGCCAGCGGCAGCCCCATGTTGCCGCAGTTGTTGAACATCACCACCGGCACCAGCGTGCGTGGCTGTGTACCCATGGCGCGCGCGAGCGGCCAGGCCAGCAGCCCGCCGCCCAGAATGATCGCCGTGCCACCCGCGAGCAGGACAAGGTGGTCGGCGATGACGAAGTCGCGCGAGGCCAGGGCGGAATAGACCAGCATGGGCGCGAGCACATCCAGCGCGATGCGGTTGAAGGTGAGCATGTCCGGTGCCTGCCGGCGCGCGTACAGGAAGCCGATGGCCACGATGAGGAACACCGGGATGATGACGTCGGCAACGCGGGCAATCAGTTCCATGCGGGTGGCATCGGGCGGGATTCGGAAAGCGAAAAGGCTCCCTCGGGAGCCTTTTCAAACGCGAGTCTGGCGTGGAGGTCGCTCAGACGCGCTTGCGGTATTCGCCGGTGCGCGTATCGATTTCGATGCGATCACCCTGTGCCACGAACAGCGGCACGGCGACTTCGAAACCGGTGGCGATCTTGGCGGGCTTGAGCACCTTGCCCGAGGTGTCGCCCTTGACGGCCGGCTCGGTCCAGGTGATCTCGCGCTCGACGCTGGTGGGCAGCTCGACCGAGATGGCCTTGCCGTCGTAGAACACCACTTCAACAGCCATGCCGTCTTCCAGGTAGTTCAGGGCATCGCCCATGTTTTCTGCTTCCACTTCGTACTGGTTGTACTCGGCGTCCATGCAGACATACATCGGGTCGGCAAAGTAGGAATAGGTGCACTCCTTCTTGTCCAGGATGATCTGGTCCATCTTGTCGTCGGCCTTGCAGACGACTTCGGTCGCCATGTTGTTCAGCAGGGCCTTGAGCTTGAGGCGAACGGTGGCCGCGCCACGGCCGCCACGGCTGTATTCGGTTTTCAGGACGATCATCGGGTCCTTGCCGTGCATGATGACGTTGCCGGCGCGGAGTTCTTGAGCGATTTTCATAGGAGTTCCAACAGTTGGGCCGCTTGCTTCCGGTGCGGGCTGGACACCCGGAAGCCGAGCTGAGGGCTGCGATCTGAGCGGCGAGGCAGATGGCCGGCGGAGTCGGTGGCTGGAATCGGGTCCGGGACCGGTTTTTCCGCAAAGCCTCGGATTTTATCGCTTTTCCTGCACGAAACCGATCAGCTGGCTGCAGAGATCGGGCTGCGCGAGCAGCCGCGTGCGCGCGGCCCCTGCGCAGGCGTGCCAGTCCTCCAGCGTCGTCGCGTCAGGCCAGACCGCCTGTGCCGTACCGATGCCGTTCCAGGCGCGGTGGAAATCCCGCAGGGACCTCGGTGCCTGCAGCCAGTCGAGGAATGCTTCCAGCTTGGCGTGGTGTGCGTCGTCGTGCTGTGGGTAGATATGCCACACGAACGGCCGGCCAGTCCAGAGGGCGCGGGTGAGTGAATCCTCGCCACGCACGAAGTTGAGGTCGCACGCCCACAGGAGATGGTCGAATTCGCGTTGCCCAAGCCAGGGCAGGGCATGCAACCGGCAGGTCGGACCCGGCTGCCCGTGGCTGTCGATCGTGGCTTGCACCGCCTGCCAGGCCCTTCCCGGCGTGATCAGCCAGTCGCTCGGGATGGCGTCCTGTCCGGCCTGTTGCAGCACAGTGGCCATGGCGGCGGGTTCGTAGCAGAAGAGGCTGACCCGTCGCGAACCGGGCTGTCGGCTGATGTGCATGCTGTCCAGCCAGCGGTCGGCATCGAAAGCGGCCTGTCGCGCCAGCACATCCGGTTCTCGCAGCAGGCCACCAGTCCGGGCGGTGAACCCGGGGTAGAAGAAGGCTTTGGTGAGGCCGCGCGCCGGCCCGCTCATGACGGGCGACGGCAGGCGGTGCGAGCGCTCCACATACGACTCGGCGCTCAGGTACTCGAGGTTGATCCAGACCGGCGCACGGGCACCGCTGTTCACCCGCGCGCCCATTGCCGCGACGCACGCTGGCGGTGGCTCACAGCCGAAAGCTTCGATCCACACGTCGGCCTCGGGCAGAGGGGCCGCCAGATCGGCAGGTAGAGGTGAGGTCCAGAGCAAGACCTCGATGCCGCTGACGCCTCCTTGCAGCGCGCCGGGAGCCATCCAGGACAGCGGCTGTGGGTCGTCCATCCACAAGCGAACCTGCTCGCCCCGACGTGCCAGGTCCGCAGCCAGCCGCCAGCAGACACCCGCGTCGCCGAAGTTGTCGATCACCCTGCAGAAGATGTCCCATTGCATGCCAGCCATTGTCGGGGCTTGGCGGCATCCGTTGGACGGGCTACAGTTTGCGGGCGCTGTAGCCCAGCTCCTTCGGGGCGCTGCGGGCGCGGGAGACTTGCACCATGGCCCTGCAACGTTTCGTGCCCTGGCTGGCCGCGCTGGCGCTGACCCTGCCGCAACTGCATGCCCAGGAACTCATCACTGACATGAGTGCGGGGCAGCCCACGGGCCGCTACGCGTTCGCCAGCAGTTCGCCTCGCAGCCTGCCGGAGCTGCTCAAAGGGCCCGGGCAGGGGGATCCGGCGCAACCGGTCGGACACTGGTTCCTTCCCCCCGGAAACGACCGTGGGCCGGCGGTGATCCTGATCCATGGCTCTGGTGGCATCTACGACGCGATGCTCGACTACTGGCCGAAGCAGTTCAATGCGGCGGGTATCGCGGTGCTGGCGGTCGACTCCTTTGGCCCGCGTGGGGTGAAAAGCACGGCGGATGACCAGTCGCAGGTGCCTTTTACCGCCGATACCGCCGACGCCTTCGCCGCGCTGCGCCTGGTGGCCAGCCATCCGCGTGTCGACCCGGCACGCGTCGCGGTGATGGGGTTCTCGCGCGGCGGCATCACCGCCTGGCGCACAGCGGTCGAGCGCATCGTGGCGTCGCAAAAACTGCCCAATGGTCTGCGGTTCGCCGCCCATGTGCCTGTGTACGCCGGCGGTTGCGTGGGCATTTTCCGGCTGGTGGTGAAACCCGGGGTGTTTTCCACCCGTGCGCCGATGTTGTGGGTGCATGGCGACGCCGACGATTACACGCCGATCGGCGCCTGCCGCGAGTACGCCGACCGGATCGCGAAGGCGGGCACGCCCGTGGAGTTCGTCACCCTCGAAGGCGCCCAGCACAAGTTTGACCAGGACGACACGCGCCGATTGAATCTCCGTGGCGCGCAGAAGACCCTGGAAACCTGCCCGCTGGAATTCGACATCGACAGCCTGATGATGTTCGACCGCAGCACCGGCCAGCGGTTGATCGGCGACGCCATCCAGGCTGTCACCAGGCAGTCGTGCAGCGCACAGGGTGCCCATGTGCAAGGCGACGCCGCCGCACGCGACAAGGCAGCCCAGGCCATCCTCGCCTTCTTCCGCAAGACGCTCGGTTCGCGCTGAGGCCATCACGTCGGTGGGGATGGCAGGGCCGGGCGACAATACCCGCCCATGTCCGACACGCATCCCGAACAACTGCTCAGTGAAGTGGCCGCCCTGCCAGGGCTGCCTGGCGTGTACCGCTACTTCGATGCCCAGGGCCAGCTGCTCTACGTGGGCAAGGCGCGCAACCTCAAGAAGCGCGTGTCGAGCTATTTCCAGAAAAGCCACGACGGCACGCGCATCGGCCACATGGTCGGCAAGATTGTTCGCATGGAGACCACCGTGGTGCGCTCCGAGGCAGAAGCGCTGCTGCTGGAGAACAACCTCATCAAGACGTTGAACCCGAAGTTCAACATCCTGTTCCGCGACGACAAGAGCTATCCGTATCTGAAGATCACCGGTACGCGCGAGCTGTTCAAGCCGTCGGCCAAACCCCTCTCGCCTTCGTCTGCCTTTCCCCGCATGGCCTACTACCGGGGTGTGGTGGACCGCAGGCACAGCTATTACGGGCCGTACCCCAGTGCCTGGGCCGTGAAGGAGTCCATCACCCTGCTGCAGAAGGTGTTTCGCCTGCGCACGTGTGAAGACACGGTGTTCGCCAACCGCACGCGGCCCTGTCTGCTGTACCAGATCAAGCGCTGCAGCGGCCCCTGTGTCGACCTGATCGACCACGAGGTCTACGCGCAAGACGTGCGCGATGCCGAACGCTTCCTGCGCGGTGAGACCCAGGCCGTGCTCGACACGCTGGAGCAGCGCATGCTCGCGCACGCCGAAAAGCTGGAGTTCGAGCAGGCCGCCGAGATCCGCAACCAGATGAGCGCGCTCTCGCGCGTGTTGCACCAGCAGGCGATGGACACCGTCTCGGACAAAGACGTGGATGTGCTCGCGGTGAAGGTGCATGGGGGCCGCGCCTGCGTGAACCTGGCCATGGTCCGTGGTGGCCGCCATCTGGGTGACCGGCCGTACTTTCCCGCCCACGTGGACGATGCCACGGCCATCGATCACGCGCTGGCTGACGAAGGCGGTGAAACCCCGGTGCCGGGTGATCCGGCGGAGCGTGTGGCCGTACAGGTGCTGGAGGCGTTCATCGCCCAGCACTACCTTGGCGTGGCCATGCCGCACACGCTGGTGACCAGCCACCCGGTGGGCAAGCCGCTGCTCGATGCGCTGAGCGAGCAGACGGGTGCGAAGGTGAATGCCGTTCACAACCCGCGCGAACACCGGCGCATCTGGCTGGAGATGGCGCAGAAGAACGCCGACATCGCGCTGGCGCGCCTTTTGGCCGAGGAAGGCAGCCAGCAGGCGCGGACCCGCGCACTGGCCGACGCACTGAACCTGCCCGATGACCAGCTCGATGCCCTGCGCATCGAGTGCTTCGACATTTCGCATACCGCCGGCGAATCCACGCAGGCATCGTGTGTGGTGTTCGAGGGGCACAAGATGCAGAACAGCCAGTACCGCCGCTACAAGATCGACGGCATCACACCGGGCGATGACTACGCGGCCATGCGGCAGGTGCTGCTGCGCCGGTACGGGCGGATCGCCGAAGCCTTGCGAGCGGAGGAGGGCACAGCCGATCCCCTGCCTGCCGAAACGGTGGATGCCAGCGATGCACCCGAGGAGTCCGCGGCGACGGAACCCACGGTGGAGTCGGTGGCCGGGCCTCGCATGCCCGATCTCGTGCTGGTCGACGGTGGCAAAGGCCAGGTGAGCATGGCGCGCGAGGTCTTCGAACAGCTCGGGTTGGACCTGTCTCTCATCGTCGGTGTGGAAAAGGGCGAGGGCCGCAAGGTCGGCCTGGAGGAACTGGTGTTCGCCGACGGACGCGAGAAGGTCTATCTCGGGCACGATTCCGCCGCACTCATGCTGGTGGCGCAGATACGCGACGAGGCCCACCGCTTTGCCATCACCGGCATGCGCGCGCAACGCGCCAAGGTGCGCACCGGTGGGAGCCGGCTGGAAGACATCCCCGGCGTCGGCCCCAAGAAACGCGCGCGGCTGCTGCAGCGTTTCGGTGGCGTGCGCGGTGTGGCGTCGGCCAGTGTCGACGATCTCTGCACCGTGGAAGGCATCTCGGCCGAGCTGGCCGATGCCATCTACCGCGCCTTGCACTGAACACCGGAGGCTGCGGTTTCACGACGGTCAACGCATAATCCACGCCATGTTCTTCAACCTTCCCACCTTGCTCACCTGGGCACGCATCGTCGCCATCCCGCTGATCGTGGGCGTGTTCTATGTGGAGAGCATGAGCGTTGCCGAACAGAACCTGGTCGCCACGGTCATGTTCATCGTGTTCGCCCTGACCGACTGGGCTGATGGCTACCTGGCCCGAAAGCTCAACCAGACCTCGGCCTTCGGGGCGTTCCTCGATCCGGTGGCCGACAAGTTCCTGGTCTGCGCGAGCCTGCTGGTGCTGGTGCACCTGGAGCGTGCCGACGTGTTTGTCGCGCTCATCATCATTGGCCGCGAGATCGCCATCTCGTCGCTGCGCGAATGGATGGCGATCATTGGCGCGACGAAGAGCGTGGCTGTGCACATGGTCGGCAAGGTCAAGACCATGGTGCAGATGATCGCCATCCCTTTTCTGCTGTTCCACGGCACGCTGTTCGGGGTGATCGACACGCAGCAGTGGGGCACCTGGCTGATCTGGATTTCCGCCGTGCTGACCATCTGGTCCATGGTGTATTACCTGCAGAAAGCCATCCCCGAAATCCGCGCCAAATCGCGCTGAAGGCGCCTGGCGCGAAGAGTTACCGGTCATGCCATCTTCGACGCAAGACAACGCGTGGCTGCGTGCCATGCCCTGGGTATTCGTGCTGATCTGGAGCACGGGTTTCATCGTGGCGCGCTATGGCATGCCGCATGCGCCACCGATGAAATTTCTCGCCGTGCGATATGCCTTGTCGATCGCCTGCTTCCTGCCCTGGATCCTGCTTGCCGGTGTGAAATGGCCCACCAGCCGGGCCCAGTGGTTCCATCTCGCGGTCACCGGTGTCCTCATGCACGCGGGCTATCTTGGCGGGGTGTGGGCCGCCGTGAAGGCCGGCATGGGCTCTGGCCTGTCCTCCCTCATCGTCGGCCTGCAGCCGGTGCTTACCGCGATCTGGCTGTCCGGCACCGGTTCGAAAGTGTCCGGACGGCAATGGCTGGGCCTTCTGATGGGGTTCGCCGGTCTGGTGCTGGTGGTTTCGCGCAAGTTCAGTGCGGGTGGTCCGGGTGATCAGGCGAACTGGCTCAACCTGTCGTTCGCGGTCATGGCGCTGATGGCCATCACCGTGGGCACGCTGTACCAGAAGCGCTTCGTGGCGGCGTGCGACGTGCGCACGGCGAACGCCGTGCAACTGCTGGCCGCCTTGCTCGTGACGCTGCCGCTCACGCTGCTCGAAGCCGAGCTGATGGACTGGAACGGGGAGCTCATCGGTGCCATGGCGTGGTCAGTGCTGGGCCTCACACTGGGTGGCAGTTCCTTGCTCTATCTGTTGATCCAGCGGGGTGCGGCTGCGTCGGTCACCAGCCTCATGTACCTGGTGCCGCCTTGCACGGCGCTGATCGCCTGGGTTCTTTTCGCGGAACCCATCACGGCGGTCACCCTGGCCGGCACCGCGCTCACCGCTTTCGGCGTGGCGCTGGTGGTGCGGGCGGGGCGCTGACGCGCTTCCACGGTTCCTTGCGGAAACTCTCCGCCAGGAAATCCGTCAGCAGTCGGATGCGCCTGGGCGTCTGAGGCCGGTAGGGCGCGAGCCAGTGAATGTCGGCCTCTGGCATGGCATACGCCGGCAGCACGCGCACCAGTTCACCACTGGCGAGTTGCGGCGCAATGTCCCACAGGCTGCGCAACATCAGGCCGTGACCGGCCAGACACCAGTCGCGCACCAGTTCGCCCGAGTTGCTGGAGAGTGGCCCATTCACGGGCACATGGTTCACCTGCGTTTCACCTGCACGCTGCAGGCGCCAGTGGTCGAACCGCTGACCGGGGCCGCCGTCGTTCTCTCGCACCACGAGGCAGGCATGTGATGCGAGGTCGGCCAGGGTGCGAGGCGCGCCGTGCCGTTGAATGTAGTCGGGCGACGCCACCAGCACGCGCTGGTTCGCCGCCAGCCGGCGCGAGACCCATTCGGCGGCGCGCTCGCTGGGCGCGGTCCACAGCCAGATGGCACCGTCGAACCCTTCCACCGCCAGGTCGGGCAGGCGTTCGGTGAGCTGCAACTGCACCTGGATGCCTGGGTGTCTCGCCTGGAACGTGGCCAGCGCCGGGCCGACCCACAACCGGCCGAAGCCGAAGGTGGCTGCGAGGCGGATCGGGCCCGCCGGTTCGGCCTGCCGTTCCCTGAGTTCTGCCTCCACCTCGTCGAAAGCGCGCAGCAAGTGCACGGCACGTTCGCACAGGGTGTCTCCCTCGGCGGTCGGGCTCACGCGTCGCGTGGTTCGCTGGAACAGGCGCAGGCCGAGTCGCGCCTCCAGCGCCGCCAGGCGTTTGGTGATCGCGGAGGGGGCAACACGCAGCGTCCGGGCTGCCATCGCAAGGCTGCCATGCTGCCGCACAGCGAGCACCAGTTCCAGATCGGGGCGGTCCAATTGTTTCCTTTTTGGAACGAATCAATTGCCGAATTATTGCCGAAATGCGCGATATGCTGGCGCCCATGTTGAATGGATTCCCATCCCACACCGTGCAGCGCGACGGCGTCACGCTGCATACCCGCATCGGTGGCGAAGGTCCGCCGCTGCTGTTGCTGCATGGTCACCCGCAGACCATGGCCATGTGGCACCGCGTCGCCGCTGTGCTGGCTCAAAGGTTCACGCTGGTGATGATGGACCTGCGGGGCTATGGGGACTCCGCCCGTCCTGCCGCGGACACCGGGCATGTGGCGTACAGCAAACGCGAGATGGCGCTCGATGCGATGGCCGTCATGTCGCATCATGGCTTCGAGCGCTTCGGCGTGCTGGCGCACGACCGGGGCGCCAGGGTGGCACACCGTCTGGCCATGGACCACCCCAGAGCTGTGCGCCGCCTCATGCTGCTCGATATCGCGCCGACGCTGGCGATGTACGAACAGACCGGCGAGGCTTTCGCACGCGCCTACTGGCACTGGTTCTTCCTGATCCAGCCGCCGCCGTTGCCCGAAGCACTGATCGCAGCCGACCCCGGCCGCTACGTGCGCAGTGTGATGGGCAGCCGCCACGCCGGCCTGGCGCCTTTCGATCCCGCCGCGCTCGCCGAGTACGAACGTTGTGCCAATCTGCCGCACACCGCAGTGGCGATCTGCGAGGACTACCGCGCCAGCGCCACTGTCGATCTTGAACACGACCGCGCTGACGTGACCGCAGGCCGTTCGTTGACCCAACCCGTGCGCGTACTCTGGGGCGAGCATGGCACGGTGGCGCGCTGCTTCGATGTGCTGACACTCTGGCACGAACGCGCAGCGGATGTGTCCGGCCACAGCCTGCCCTGCGGTCACTACATTGCCGAAGAAGCGCCCGAGCGCCTTGCGGCCGAAGCCCTTTCCTTCTTTTCCCCCCTTTTCGAGGAGCAACCATGAGCAAACACCGCATCGCCGTCATCGCCGGGGATGGCATTGGCACCGAAGTGATGCCCGAAGGCATCCGAGTGCTCGAAGCCGCCGCCACGAAGTTCGGCATCGATCTGCAATTCGACCATTTCGACTTCTCCAGCTGCGATTACTTCGAGCGCCACGGCAAGATGCTGCCCGACAACTGGAAAGAGCAGATCGGCGGACACGACGCGATCTACTTTGGTGCGGTCGGCTGGCCCGACAAGGTGCCGGATCACGTCTCGCTGTGGGGCTCGCTGCTGATGTTCCGCCGCGAGTTCGACCAGTACGTCAACATACGTCCCGCCAGACTCATGCCGGGCGTGATCGCACCGGTGGTGCGCCGGGATGGCAGTCCGCGCGCACCTGGCGAGATCGACATGGTCATCGTCCGCGAGAACACCGAAGGTGAATATTCCAGCATCGGCGGACGCATGTACTCCGGTACCGAGCGCGAGATCGTGGTGCAGGAAACCGTGATGTCCCGCATCGGCGTGGACCGTGTGCTGCGCCATGCCTTCGAAGTGGCGCGCTCGCGCCCCAAGAAGCACCTCACCAGTGCAACCAAGTCGAATGGCATCGCCATCACCATGCCGTATTGGGATGAGCGCGTGGCCGAGATGGCCAAGGAGTACCCGGATGTGAAGGTCGACAAGTTCCACATCGACATCCTCACCGCGCACTTCGTGCAGCGCCCGGATTTCTTCGACGTGGTCGTGGGCAGCAACCTGTTCGGCGACATCCTGAGCGATCTCGGGCCTGCCTGCACCGGCACCATCGGCATCGCGCCCAGCGCCAACCTCAACCCCACACGCCAGCATCCCTCGCTGTTCGAACCGGTGCATGGCTCGGCGCCCGACATCGCTGGCAAGGGCATTGCCAACCCGATCGGCCAGATCTGGTGCGGCGCGATGATGCTGGACTTCCTGGGCCATCGTGGTGCACACGACGCGATCATGGGCGCCATCGAGGCTGTTCTGCAGCCAGGCAATGGTGCGCCGCGCACCGCGGATCTGGGGGGGACGGCCGGCACGAGCGATGTGGGACGCGCCATTGCGGGCGCTCTGGCGGCCTGATATCAGACGGGCTGCAGATGCGACAGTTTGTTGCGCGCGGCCCGTTGTGGATGAATGCGTCTAGAATCTCGCCTCTTGCGCCGACAGGCACCGGGCCGAAGATCTCATGTATTGACAGGGGTTGCGCCCAGTGGGTCTAATCACTCAGCGTTTGCCACTGTGCTGGCATCGTCCTGCGGTCTAGAGCGATCTGGGTTTTTCCACCAGCGGCATGTGCCGGTCCCGGAGGAAAACCCGTCCTTGCGGAACATTCATCTCACTTCAAGAGGGGCTATTTGTGAACAAAACCGAACTCGTCGAACACATTGCCAAGCACGCCGACATTTCCAAGGCTGCAGCAACGCGTGCACTGGACTCCACCATCACCGCCATCCGTACCACGCTGAAGAAGGGTGGTACCGTGTCGCTCGTCGGCTTCGGCTCCTTCGCGGTCACCAAACGCCCCGCCCGCAAGGGCCGCAACCCCCGCACCGGCGCTGAGATTAAAATCAAGGCCGCCAAGGTGCCGAAGTTCCGCCCGGGCAAGGCTCTCAAGGACGCGCTGAACTGATGCCGTCAATGGGTGCTTAGCTCAGTTGGCAGAGCGGCGCTTTTACACAGCGTAGGTCGGCGGTTCGACCCCGTCAGCACCCACCACCATCGAAAAGGCGAACCAGGGTTCGCCTTTTTTGTTGCTCGCGGCGGCAAAGCCGTTCGGTCATTGATATAGCAGGATTCAAGGCATGTTCGATTCCATCCGCAATCACAAGAAGTACCTCATGGGCTTCCTGATGATCCTGATCATTCCATCGTTCGTGCTGTTCGGTATCGAGGGCTATACGCGTTTCAACGAAAGCAGCCAGACCGTGGCCACGGTCGATGGCAAGGACATCACCAAGGCCGAGTGGGACCAGGCACATCAGCAGGAGTCGCAACGTTTGCGCGAAGCCATGCCTTCGCTGGACGCGCGCCTGCTCGACAGCGAAGGCGCGCGTTATGCGACGCTCGAACGCCTCGTGCGCCAACGCCTGCTGGCCGCCGCAGCCGCCAAGCTCAACCTCTACACCAGCGACGCGCGCCTGGCGCGTGACCTGCAGCAGAACGAAGCGATTGCCGCCCTGCGCAAACCCGATGGCTCGCTGGACGTGGAAGCCTATCGGCAGCTCGTGGCCCGCCAGGGCATGACGCCCGAGATGTTCGAGGCGCGCGTGCGTTCGGACCTTTCTCAACGCCAGGTCTCCCAGGGCATCCTGGGTTCGGGCTTCGCGCCCACGGCGCTGGCCTCGCTGACGCTCAACGCGTTTTTTGAACGCCGTGAAGTGCGCATGGCACGGTTTGCCGCCAACGACTTCGCCGCGCAGGTCTCGCCCACGGACGCCGACATCGAGGCCTTCTACAACGCCCACCTGACGCAGTTCCAGGCGCCTGAGCAGGCCGAGATCGAATACCTGGTGCTTGACGCGGCCGCCCTGCAAGGCAACGTGACCATCAATGACGCCGACGTGCGGACCTATTACGACCAGAACGCCTCGCGCCTCTCGGGTACCGAAGAGCGCCGTGCCCGCCACATTTTGCTGACCGTGCCTGCGGGTGCGTCCGCCGCCGACAAGGAAGCCGTTCGCACCCGAGCGCAGGCCTTGCTCGCTGAAGTGCGGGCCAATCCCGCCCGCTTCGCCGATGTGGCCAAGGCGCAATCGCAGGATCCCGGATCCGCCAGCCAGGGGGGCGACCTCGACTATTTCGGCCGCGGCGCCATGGTCAAACCCTTTGAGGACGCGGTGTTCTCGCTGGCCAAGGGTGCCATCTCGGATGTCGTCGAGACCGACTTCGGCTTCCACATCATCCAGCTCACCGACATCAAGGCGCCGCCCGTGCGCAGTTTTGAATCGATGCGGGCCGAGATCGAGGCCGAACTTCGCAAGCAGCTGGCCCAGAAACAGTACGCCGAAGCGGCCGACACGTTCAGCAATCTCGTGTACGAACAGCCCGACTCGCTTCAGCCTGCGGCCGATCGCCTCAAATTGCAAGTGCGCAAGGCCACGGTGCAACGCCAACCTCAGCCCGGCGTGACGGGCGTGCTTGCGAACGAACGACTTCTCGGCGCGGTCTTCGATGCCGAAACGATCGACAAGAAGCGCAACACCGAGGCGATCGACACCGGCTCTGGCCAGCTCGTATCGGCGCGGGTCGTCAAGCACTCACCGGCTCATACGCAGGTGCTGGCCGAGGTGCGCGATGAGGTTCGCACGCGGCTGGTGGCCCAGCGTGCGGCTGAGCTTGCCAGGGCAGAGGGTGAAAAACAGCTGCAGGCCGCGAAGTCGGGGACGGACCCCAAGGGCCTCTCCAACATGGTGGTGATTTCGCGTGAGAACCCTCAAGGCTTGACACAGCCGGTTCTGGCAGCCGTCATGAGTGCCGAGGCGAAGAGCTTGCCGGCGTGGGTTGGTGTGAACCAGGCGGACCTGGGCTACACGATCGTGAAGGTGGAGAAGCTGCTGCCGCGCGACGTGCGCGACGCGCAGGCCCTTGCTCAGGAAGTCCAGCAGTACAGCCAATGGTGGGCCTCAGCGGAGAACGAAGCCTATGTCGAGACGCTGAGGGAACGCTTCAAGGTTCGCATCCTGGTTCCCCAGCCCGCCGCCACGCCGGCACCCGCTCAGTGAAAGGGCCCCAGTTCGGGCTATAATTCGCAGCTTGCGGTGGCTGTAGCTCAGTTGGTAGAGTCCAGGATTGTGATTCCTGTTGTCGTGGGTTCGAGTCCCATCAGCCACCCCACATCACATTCATGAAGCAAGGCCCCTCGGGGCCTTGTTTTATTTCGGGACCCGCCATCACAGGTCGCCTGTGTTCTCCCGAGTGACTCAGAAGCCTACGCGCAGACCGACGGAGTACAGATCAAGGTCGGGCTTTTGACCGAACGCACTCGGACGGTAACGCTCCCATTCAGCGCGCAGTGCGATGCGGCTGGTCAGGTCGTACTGCGCGCCCAGGCCCACTTTGATCCCGTTCCCATTGTTCTTGCCCGACGAGGTGTTGAAATCCACGCGGGTCACGCCCAGCCTTCCCAGCAGCGACCATTTGTCGTTCAAAGGGGCGATGCCCACGGCATCCAGGAAGAGGCCGTGGGCACTCACCCGACCAGTGCTGTTGCTGTGGCGGCCGAACTCGGCTGCGCCGCCCTCGAGTGCAAAGTTCGGTGTGAACTGGTAACCACCAAATACCTTGCCGCCAGCTTCTGCTCCGTTGGTTGCGATGCCGTTGACGCTGTCAGGAAAGTTGGTTGACCCGAGGCTCCCGCCGAGATAGAGGCCTTCGGCGTGCGCACAGCTCAGGCCAATACCCAGCCCAAGAACGGAGATCGAAACGAGGCGTGACAGGTGTGTGTTCATGGAGGTTGCTCATGGAGACGCACGACGGTGTGCAGGATGGACATGCTCTCTGCTGAGGTTCTCCTGCCTGTTTCAAAGCGTTGGCAGCTTTGTTTCATTTGTCATCTGTCAAATAGGCCTTGAATTCCGCCGGGCGCTGCCCGGCTGCCAGAGGCCCCATTCAGGTTCGTGGTGCGGGGCCGGTCACACCTGGCGGAGAACCAGGACCACGGCGCCTACCGGGCCCACCCGGAGGGCGGGCGCCTCGTGCTGTGCATACCACTTCGCTCAGATCGGTGTGGATTGCCAGCGTCCTGGAGGCCAGCATCACACCATCCACCTTCTGTACATCGAAGAGATAGGGCGACTTGTCGGGTTCCTGCCTCATGACCCCGTCGGTGGCCAATGTCGTGTCGGGCAACCCCTTCTTCTTGTACAGCGCGGCGCTGCCGAAGATCTCCGCATTGAGCTCATCGGAGAACTGCAACTGCGTCGTGACCCAGGCCGTCGCCGAGTCGCGCGGGTCGTAGTCGCCCTTCATCACGCGCAGATGCACGTGGTTGGCGCGGCCTCCGTACCAGCCTGGGTAGCAGCTGTCGAAGCGGGCGATGCCATTTGCGTCTGTCCGCTGCCAGCCACGGAAGAACTGGCGCTCCACGTCAGCCTTGTCGTTGTTGCACATGGGCGCGATGCGGCCCGAGTAGCCGCCCGTGTGGTTGGTGTGCCAGACCTCGACAATGGCGTTCTCGACAGGCCGACACTGCACGTCGACGATGCGCAGTTGCATGTGCATGGGCAGACCGTCCCAACCATCGCTGATGTCCCGCCTCTCGGGCGACAGCGTGTGGCATGGCCCGATGGTGGCTTCACAGGTGAGGCGGCAGGTGCTGGCCGCAGCACCCAGGAAAGGGTTGCTTGCCCGGACGCCCGCGCCAATGCGAGCGGTGCCGCCTGTGAGCCAGCCTGCACCGGCATCAGCGCCAGCGGTGCCTGCTGACGCCGTCGGGTTCGCTGCCGTGCCAGCGCAACCGCCCAGCAGCCAGGAAGCAGGCGCGACGCAAGTGGCGGCGGCCCAGCGCACGATCAGATCCCGGCGCGACAGTGTCGGGGAGGGCGCACAGTGCCTGGGCTCAGCTGGGGCGTCGGACCCGAATGCGGCTGTCGGTGAAGTGGAGAAATCGGCATTGCTCATGCGCGGTGATCGTAGGCTCCGAGTGCGGCAGAGATGTGCAGCAACCGTGCAAGAAGATGTGAGTCAACCCTTGCCCAGTGGCGGCCGGCCGAACAGGCTGGATGTGTTGCTGATGGGGCCGAGCTCGGCCGCGGCGGCGAGCAAGGCGGGGGCGAGTTCGCGCATGCGCGCGGACGTGAGGCGTGTGCGCGGGCCGGCAATGCTGATCACGCCGATGGCCTCCTTGCGGCGCATCACGGGGGCGCCCATGGCGCTCATGCCAGGCGCGAAGACCTCGTCGATCATCGAGTAGCCGCGCACGCGCGCGGCGTGAAGAAACCCGAGCAGCGTCTTGATGGTAGTGGGCGCCTTCGGGCCGTAGGCCTGCGGTGTGCCGAAGCCCTGGCGCGCCACCAGCTCCACCGCGCGCTCGTCGCTCAGGGTGAGCAGCCACGCGTGTCCCGAGGCCGTGCACGAGAGGCGCGCGTCCATGCCCATGTCGGGGTCATACCGCAGGCCCCTGCGCGTGCCTTGCGATTTGGCTACCCACGTCAGGCGGTCCTCGTCCACGATGGAGAGACGCACCAGCTCGCCGGACTTCTGGGCCAGCCGTTCCAGCAAGGGTTCTGCGATGTCGACGATGCCCGCGTTGCTGAGGTAGCCCAGGCCCAGGGAGACCACCTTGGTGGTGAGCATGTAGTCGCCCTGCTTGTGGGCCTGCCGCACATAGCCACGCCGTTGCAACTCCGCCAGCAGGCGGTGGCAGGCGCTCAATGGAATGTCGAGTTCGGCCGCCATCAGGGCCAGCGGCAAGCCACCGGGATGTTCGGCGAGGTGTTCGAGCAAGGTCAATCCACGGTCCAGGGCCAGGCTCATGGCAGCCTCCAATTTTGTAATAAGAAATATCTTTCCAGTTTGGAAAGATTGTCCCACCATCGAAGAAAAATCCGTGTACATGAACGGCACCATCTACATCCTCAATGGCCCGAACCTCAATCTGCTCGGGGTGCGAGAACCCAACGTGTATGGCCATACCACCCTGGCGCAGGTCGAACAGTTGTGCCGGCGCGTCACGGCCGAGCTGGGCTTCGCGTGCGAGTTCCGGCAGTCCAACCACGAGGGCGTTCTGGTGGACTGGGCACAGGAGGCCAGGGAAAAGGCGGTGGGCGTGGTGGTGAATCCGGCGGGGCTGTCCTTTCGGTCCATTCCGTTGCTGGACGCACTCAAGACGCTGGACCAGCCGCTGGCGGAGGTTCACATCACGAACATCCACCGCCGCGACCCGCTTTATCAGAACTCGTTGATTTCGCTGGCGGCCACCGGCGTGATTTGCGGTTTCGGCGCCTTCGGCTACGAACTGGCCATCCGGGCTGTCGCGCAGCGACTGGCGCCGGGCTGAGGGTCTTTCAGCTTTTTCGTCACACAACATCCCAGACAGGAGACATCGCCATGAATGCACATCCCAACCGCCGCATTGCCTTGCGAACCGGCGTCGCGCTCGCTGCCGCTTCGGTCGTGCCCGCCTGGGCGCAGCCACAGCCCACACTGCGCTTCGCCGCCGTGTTTTCAGACAAGGACATCCGCGCCGACATGATGAAGATGCTGGCCAAGGACATCGAGGCCGATTTCAAGGTCGAGGTGTTCCTGAACTCCACGCTGTTCCGCCAGGGCACCGAGCTGGTGGCCTTGCAGCGCGACAACCTCGAGATGGGCAACATCGGCCCGCAAGACATCTCCAAACAGATTCCGGCCTGGTCGTTGCTGACGTCGGCCTACCTGTTCCGTGATGCCAACCACCTCACCAGCTTCTTCGCGAGCGACATGGGCGCGCAGATGAAGAAGATGGTCGAGGACCAGCTCAAGGTGAAGATCCTGGGCCCGACCTTTTTCGGTACGCGCCAGGTGGGTCTCAAAAGCAAGAAGAAGATCAATGTGCCGGCGGATCTGGCCGGCGTGAAACTGCGCATGCCACCGGGCGACAGCTGGCAGTTGCTGGGCAGATCCATCGGCGCGAACCCGACGCCCATGGCCTACGCCGAGACGTACACGGGCCTGCAGACCGGCGCGATCGACGGTCAGGACAACCCGTTGCCCAATGTGCAGAACATGAAGTTCTACGAGGTGATGTCGCAGATCGTGCTGACGTCGCACCTCGTGGGGTACGACCTGCTCACGCTCAACATGAAGGTCTGGCAAGGCATGTCGCCCGCAAAGCAGAAGGCCTTCCAGGCCGCGGCGGACAAGGCGATTGCATGGAGCACGGCGGAACACCTCAAGCGCGAGAAGGAGCTGGCCGACGGCTTCAAGACGCAGGGACTGGACGTGTACACGCCCAACATCGCGGCGTTCCGCGAGCACGCGCAGAAGGTGTATCTGGCCTCCGAAGAGGCGAAGCACTGGCCGGTTGGCATGCTCGACAAGATCAACGCCATGAAGTGAACGCAGCATCCGACATCCGATGCTGAAGAAGCTCTTTCGCGCGTGGCAGCAACTGGCCGATTTCGTGGCGGCCGGTCTGCTGGCCATCATCTTTGTGGCCTTCATCCTGCAGATTGCCCTGCGCTACCTCTTCAACTGGCCTGTGGGCTGGACCACCGAGGTCTCGCTGCTGGCCTGGCTGTGGCTGGTGCTCTGGGGTGCGTCCTTCGTGCTGAAGGACCACGATGAAATCCGCATCGACTTCCTCTCGGCCAACGTGGGGTCGCGTGTGCGCATCGGCATGGCCATTCTGGGCTCGGTGGGCATCGTTGTGCTCTTCGGCATGCAATTGCCTGCCGCGTACGACTACGTGAGCTTCATGAAGGTGGAGAAGAGCTCGTACCTGAATACGCGCTTCGACGTGCTGTTCTCCATCTACCTCCTGTTTTCGGTGGCTGTGATCGCACGCCACCTCTGGAGCCTCGGCCAGCTGTTGCGTGGCCGTGATCCCGGCGTTGCCCCGCCCGACCAGACCAGCTCTCCACTGTGAACCTCACCAGTCCTTTCTCACTGGCCCTGTGGACCATCGTCGGGCTCAGCCTGTTGGGCGTGCCCGTCGGCCAGGCCATGATCGGTGGCTCCATCCTGTACCTGTATCTCAAGGGCATGGACATGGGCACCGTCGCCGAGCAATTGCTCAACGGCACGTACTCCAGCTTCCTGCTGCTGGCGATTCCGCTGTTCATCCTGGCCGCGACCATCATGAGTTCGGGCAGTGTGATGGACCGCCTGATGCGCTTCTGCAATGCGCTGGTAGGCCACTTCCCGGGAGGGCTCGCGCAGGTGAACGTGCTGCAGAGCGTGGTGTTCGCCAGCATGTCCGGGTCGGCGCTGGCCGACGCGGCCGGCTCGGGCAAGCTGATGCAGGTCATGATGACCAGGGACAACCGCTACACGGCGGGATTTGCGGCACTTACCGCTGCTTCGTCCGTCATCGGACCCATCCTGCCGCCTTCCATCCCCATGGTGCTGTATGCACTGGTATCGGGCACGTCCATCGGTTACCTCTTCCTCGCAGGTGTGCTGCCCGGCCTGCTGCTCGGTGGGGTGCAGATGGGCCTGGTGCACTACCTGGCCAAGAAGCGCCGTTTTCCGGTGGAACCCCGTGTGCCGCTGCGCGAGCTGCCGCGCATCACGCGTGAGGCCTTTGCCGCCCTGATGCTGCCGGTGGTCTTGCTGGGTTGCCTCTACACCGGGGTGACCACGCCCACGGAAGCAGCGGGTCTTGCCGCGGGCTATGCCTTGCTCATCTCGGTGCTGCTCTACCGAAGCATTGGCTGGCGCGACCTGTACGACGCGCTGCTGAGCAGCGCACGCGTCAGCATCTCCATCGGCATGCTGATCGCTGGGGCGCTGGTTTTCAACTACGTGATCACGGTCGAGAACATCCCGGCCAGCCTCAGCGGCGTGCTGGCGACTTTTGACCTGTCGCCATTGGGTTTCCTGCTGCTGGTCAACCTGATCTTGCTGGCACTGGGCTGCTTCCTGGAGGGGTCGACCATCATCCTCGTGATCATTCCGGTGCTGCTGCCCACGGCGGCGGCGCTGGGTGTCGACCCGGTGCACTTCGGTGTAGTGGCGGTGCTCAACATCATGATGGGGCTGTGCACGCCGCCCTATGGCCTGTTGCTTTTCATGATGACCCGGATCGCCAACATCTCGCTCATGGAGCTGGTGCGTGAGATGGTGCCGTTCCTGGTCGTGATGGTGGGCGCGCTGGCCCTTGTCACGCTCTGGCCAGACATGGTGCTGTTCCTGCCCCGGCTCGCGGGCTACTCGGGGTGAATCACCCGATGGGTTTTCCGCGCATCGACGGCAACACCGAGCTGATCGCGCACATCGGCCATCCCACTCACGTCTTCAAGGCTCCGCTGATCTACAACCCGCATTTCCAGTTGCAGGGCATCAATGCGGTGGTGGTGCCCATGGCGTGCCGGGCCGAAGACTTCCCAGGGTTCCTGCGCGCCGTGTTCGCGCTGGAAAACGTGCGTGGTGCCCTCATCACCATGCCGCACAAGGTGAGCACCGTCGCCTTGCTTGACGACGCATCTCCCGCCGTGCACGTGGCCGGGGCATGCAATGCCGTGCGGCGCAACCCGCAAGGCCATCTGGTGGGAGAGCAGTTCGATGGTGAGGGTTTCGTTCGTGGTGTGCAGCGCAAGGGGCTGGTGTTGCAAGGCCGCACAGCGCTGGTGGTGGGGGCCGGGGGTGTGGGGTGCGCCATTGCGGCGTCCCTGGCCGGCGCCGGGGTGAGGGCATTGCGGCTTTTCGATGTGGACCCCGTACGGGCCGAGAACTTGCGCGCGCGCCTGCATGAACACCATCCCGCCATCGACGTGACCATCGGCAGCAGGAATCCGGTCGGCTGCGACCTTGTGGTCAATGCCACGCCACTGGGCATGAACGATGACGACCCGATGCCGCTGGATGTTTCACTGCTGTCGCCTGATACCTTCGTGGGCGAGGTGGTGATGAAGACCGAGATCACCCCGCTGCTGGCGGCCGCCCGGGCACGGGGTTGCCGCATTCAGCCGGGCACGGACATGCTGTTCGAGCAGATACCGGCCTATCTGGCGTTCTTCGGCTTTCCTGCCGCCACACCAGAAGAGCTGCGCGCGAGCGCCTGTCTGCCAGACGCCCGCTGAATCACCCGGGGCTCAGGCCGCCAGGGCCTCTTCGAGCTGGGTCCGCAGAGCCGATACCTGCTCGCGCAATGCGGCGTTCTCGGCCTGCAGCTCGGCCACCTTCGCACGCAAGGCCGTGGCATCCTCGCCTGAGGAGGCCGTCGCCTCTGCGGGCACTCCGTCCGGTGCCTCTGTGGTCTTGCGGCGGGCTTCGCGCACGCGCTTGGCTGCGAGCTTGAGTTCGTCCTTGCCCGCCATGGCCGCGGCCTTCTGCTCCTCTTCGGGCAGACTGGCCACGGCAGCGGCGGCATTGAGCGAGATCGTGCCAGCCTTGAGCGCCTCCACCACCTCGGGCGCCGCCTGCTTCTGGATCTTCTCGATCATGACCACCTGGCCGCTGCTGAGCCGGGCGGCTCGGGCGATGTCCTCGCGGTTGTGCAGGGGTTGGGCTGGTGGCACGACGGCCTGCGCCGGGGTGTCTCCCGGTGCGGCGGGCGGTGGCATGTCCTCGTCCGGCGGCAGGTCGTGGGGTGAAGGTGTCGACGCCAGAAAACGCGAACGCCGCTCCGCGAGTATCTCGCGCTTGCGCAAGGCCAACACGCCGCGCTGGAAGTCCGACACACTGCGGCGACCCAGGTGCTGGTCGATCATCCACAGGTGCACGTCTTCGATCGACTGGAAGTTCGGGTTCTGCACGGTCTGGAAGGGCAGTCCATGCTTCTGGCAGATGCCATAGCGGTTGTGGCCATCGACCAGCACATCGCCCCACAGCACGAGAGCGTCGCGGCAGCCCTCGGCCAGCAGGCTGCGCTCCAGGGCGTCGTGTTCGTCTTGCGTCAATGGGTCGATGTAGGCTTTCAGTTCCGGATTGACGGTGATGTGCATGAGGTCTGGCAGGGCAATAGGTTCGGGGGCGCGAATTGTAGAGGTTGTGGCTCAGGTCTCGAGCAGCGAATCGCGCAGCTGTGTCAGTTCGCGCGGCCCCAGGCCCATCGGACCTTGCAGGTAGGAGGTGAGGCCGCCGAAGTCCTGCTCGATGGCGGTGAAGGCCGCCTCCAGAAATGCAGGTTGCACGCTCCAGAGAATGTCCATCACATGCGCGGGGCCACGCGCTTCGACCAGCGGGCTGCGCACGTAGAGGCGGTTGGTGAGCAGGTAGTCTTCGACGATGTCGTCACGCGCCACGCCCAGGGCACCGAGCAGGAGCGCGGCGGCAAAGCCCGTGCGGTCCTTGCCGGCGGTGCAGTGGAACACCAGGGGGGTGGGGTGTTCGAGAAGGTGGCGGAAGAAACGCGCATACACCGGCGCGCTGTCGCGCGCGAAACCCCGGTAGGTCTGGCACATCAGTTCGACCGTTTCGGCCTCGGTGGGCTCGCGGCCTTGCTCGAGCAGGGCTTGCACCCGATGCACCACGGTGGGTTCGATCGTCAGGGCCAGTGTGGTGATGCCCGCCACCTCGGAGGCCAGGGCGCTGCGTTCTGCCGTTCCCCGGAAATCGATGCGGTGCGTGATGCCCATGCCCTGCAGGGTGCGCAGGTCATCGGGGGTGAGGGCCGCGAGGTGGTCCGAGCGGTAGACGCGGCCCAGGCGCACACGGCGGCTGTCCATGCCGGCGTGTCCGCCCAGGTCTCTGAAATTCGAGGCGCTGCGCAGCAGGCGTACGGGTTCGGCGGCGGCGTGGCCGGCGGGTGAGGGCGTTGGTGTGGTCGACATGCCGACATTGTCGGCCTGTTGCATGACGCGGGCGTGGCCGTCAGGGTTTCCTGGCGGTCGATGCCGCAGATGCCACGGTGGTGCAGGGGTCGCCCTCTGAATTGCTGCCGCGCTCGAACAACGGGATCACTGCCGCCGCAGGGCCCGCCGCCGCACCGAGTGCGATGGCGCCAATCACCTTTCCAGCCAGGCGCCGTCCTTCGATGCCGATGTCAGGCTTGCCCAGCGTGCCGTTCACGGTGATGGGGGTGCGCAGAGACACCAGCGACCAGTCCTTGGGTTCCGCGACCAGGCGCAGCGCCATCGACTCGTCGCGCAGGTTGACGTGGCCGTTGACACGCACCGTGGTGTCGCGGTTGTCGATCACCGCCATGCGAGGCTCCACCAGCCCGTTGCGGGCGACCATGTCGAAGCGCGCACAGTTCAGCGGCAGCGGATGGTCGCCACGGATCAGCACACCCAGGGCCTGCGCCACATCAAGACCGATGGCTTCCGTGGCCAGGTGGGAGAGGGTGCCGTCGCGCAGCGTCAGATCCACCGGGCCGTTGAGCGAGCCGAGGATGTCGGCGGTGGAGTTGCCCGCGCCGCGCACATCCAGCTTGGCGGACAGCACGCCGGTGACATAGGAGCGCACCGCCTGCTCACCGCCCTGGCGTGCCTGCTCGCGTTCTTTCTTCAGGGCCCCGGTGGCGTTGACCGATGGTGCGGCCGGCGCACTGTCCTTCCGCAAGCCGCGCATCCAGCCGGCAATGTCGACGCCGGCGATGTCCAGCCGCGCCTGCCATTGGGCGGGCTGCGCATTGGCGTCGAGCTGCGTCATGCCCTGGAAGCGGCCACCCGAGACCACGGCATGCAGATCGTCCAGGCGCAGCACGCCGCCATCGAGGTGGATGCGGGTCTTGAGTTGTTGCAGTGGTGCCATCGCGTCGGTACCGAAGTCCACCTGATCGATGGCCACATTCACGTCGGCGTCCATCACCTTGAGTGAAGGCAGGTCGAAGCGGCGCTGAGGCAGCACGCGGCCTTGCGCCTCCTGTTGCGCGGGTGGTTTGGCCGTGCCGCCGTCGCCACCGATTGCGGGTCCCAGGTCGGCGAACGCCAGCTTGGTGCCGGTGAGTTCACCGGTGAGGCGGCTGGGGTTGGTGCGCTGGTGGAACCGCAAGTCACCGGCCAGGCGGCTGCTGCCGATGGTGGCGCGCGAAGCCTGCAGCCGCCACACGCCCGCATCCTGCGACAGGCGCCCGCGCAGATCGAACGGCGGTGTCTGGGGCAGCGTGATGCCCAGGGGCTTGCCGACTTCTGCGAGCGATCGACCCTGGAACTCCAGTGCCCCATCCAGGCGCGGCGTGCCCAGCAAGGCCGCCGCCTGGCCATCGAACAGCAGGCGCGCTGCCGCCACCGTGCCGGACACGCGCATCGGCACCCACTGCGCGTCCGGCGCGGCTTCCGGGTCCTGCAGCAAGGGCAGGGTGCTGCCGGCGCGCACCTGCAGGTCCATGGGCATCGTGCGATAGCGTCCTTTCAGGGTGGCTTCATAGCCCGAGGCAGAGCCGACCACGGCTTCGCCCTCGCTGCCACGCACCTGGACGTCGAGGTCGACGTCCTGCACCTTGTCCTGCCACACGATGTGGCCCTGGCCGACCACCAGCGAGCCAAATCGCGGCAGACCGCCCAGTGGGTCCTTCTCTTGTTCGGCAGGTGCGGGCTCGTCCTTCTGGCCCAGCTGCCAGTTGGCATCGCCGTTGGCCAACCGCATCAGCCGTGCATCGAGTGCGTCGGCCTGCAACCGTTGAAGCAGCAGGTGTTCACCGCGCTGCCAGCGCCAGATGTCACCCCAGTGCCAGGCCAGCGAAACGCCTTGTGCGTCCAGCAGATGCGGTGCGCCGTAACGTCCGTCGGAGGCGATGCGCAGCTCCTGCACTTCCACGCGCGGCCGCCAGATGAAGTGGGCCCTGAACTGCCCCTGCAACTGCACGGGCACTGCCACCGAACGCGTGGCCGCATTCTCGATCGGCTGGCGCAGGAACGGCCAGCCTGCGTATTCGCCCCACGCAATGCCCAGGGCGAGCAAGCAGACCGTGCCGCCGGCGATCCACGCGGCGCGCACGCGCCTCCTTTTCTTGGGTGCAGTGGGGGAGTTCTGAGTGTCCACACTTCATTGGAACCCATGCCCACGCTGATGTTTCGGTTTCGGGGTGACGACGCGGCGTTGTCCTACAGGTGAGCGAAGGGCAACAGACGGCACGGTCGATAGAATCCAGATTCCGAAGATGAATGGGTTCTTCCATGCGCGATGCCCCGAGCGGATATGCCTTGTCGGACACGATGGAGGTGCATGACAAGACACAGGCCCCGGATGCACGCTGGCTCCAGGACGGTGACGACTGGGTTCTTGAACTCAGCGGGGATTGGCGTGGTCATCGTGCCGCCTTGCCCGACCGGCCCTCTAATGACGAACCCCGTAACGTGCGCGTGAATGCCGCAGGTCTGGCATCGTGGGACGCTGCCCTGGTCTCGTCGCTGTGGCACCAGCTTGAGCCGCTTCAGCGCCGCGATGCCAGCGTGGTGTTGCAGGAGCTGCCCGATGGTCTGCAACAGATCCTGGCGCTCGCACTCGAATCTCCACCGCCAGGCTCCACTGCGCCCGCGCCGCAGTCGACCCGTGTTGCCCGTGTCGGTGCGCGCGTCACGGCGTGGTGGGCCTTGCGTCGCAAGACGCTGACGTTCTTCGGCGAGGTGTTGCTATCGCTGGGGCGCTGGCTGCGTGGCCGCAGCGACATGCGCCTGTCCGACCTGGCGTGGCAGATCGAGCAGACCGGGCCGCGCAGCCTGCCCATCGTGGCGCTGGTGTGCTTTCTGGTGGGGCTGATCGTGGCCTACATGGGAGCGGCGCAGTTGCAGCGCTTCGGTGCGCAGAACTACATTGCCGACCTGGTGACCGTGGGTGTGGTGCGCGAAGTGGCGGCCTTGCTCGTGGGCATCGTGCTCGCAGGTCGGGTGGGTGCCGCCTTCGCCGCGCAGATCGGCAGCATGCGTGCCAACGAAGAGGTTGATGCGCTGGCCACCATGGGTGTGAACCCGATCGACTTCCTCGTGTTGCCCCGCGTGCTGGCCTTGCTCATCATCGGCCCCTTGCTCACCGCGTTCGGCGCAGCCGTGGGCATGGCAGTGGGCTGGCTGGTGGCGGTCGGTATCTACGGCGTCACGCCGCTGGAGTACGTGTATGCCAGCATGCAGGCGTTGACGCTTCCGCATGTGGTGGTGGGCCTGATCAAGGGAACGACCTACTCGGTGCTGGTGGCGCTCGCCGGTTGCCTGCAGGGCATGTCGGCCGGGCGCAGCGCCCAGGCCGTCGGTGATGCCACCACGGCCTCGGTGGTGCAGGCCATTGTGTGGATCGTCGTGGTTGCGTCCGCACTCACCGTGGTGTTTCAACGTCTGAATTACTAGATCGATGCAAGAACCCGGAACCCCAGCCGTCGCAACGGCCCATGCGCGTGACACGCCATCCCGCGATGCGCTGGTGCGCGTGGAGGACCTGACCATGGCCTTTGGCAGCAAGGTCATCCAGCGCGATCTCGATTTCGAGATCCTGCCCGGCGAAGTGCTTGCGCTGGCCGGCGGCAGTGGCTGTGGCAAGAGCACGCTGCTGCGTCATCTCATTGGCCTGCAGGAGCCGGCGAAGGGCCGGGTGCTGTACGGCGGCCAGGACCTCTACACGGTCGACGAAGAGGCAAGGACCGCGCTGCTGCAGTCTTTCGGCGTGATGTTCCAGGCCGGTGCACTGTGGAGCAGCATGACTGTGGGTGAGAACGTGATGTTGCCGATGCAGGTGCTCGGCGGCATGGATGCGGAGCGCCGTGAGCAGGAGGCGCGCTTCAAGCTCGCGCTCGTGGGGCTGGCGGGCAGCTTCGACGCCGAGCCTGCCACGCTCAGTGGCGGCATGCGCAAGCGGGCGGCGATCGCGCGGGCGCTCGCGCTCGACCCACCGCTGCTGTTCCTGGACGAACCCTCGGCAGGCCTCGACCCGTTGACCTCGGCACACCTGGACGAACTCATCCTGCACCTGCGCGACGACCTGGGCACCACCGTGGTGATGGTCAGCCACGAGCTGGAGAGCATCTTCGCGCTGGCCGACAGGCTGTTGTTTCTCGATGCGCAGACCAAGACCATGACGGCGCTGGGACCGCCCAAAGAACTGAGGCGCAACGGTCCCGAGGAAGTGCAACGCTTCCTGCGCCGTGGTGCCACCCCTGTTGGAAAGGAGGACCCCGCATGAGGCGCAAGGCCAACCCCACACTGATCGGCACCTTCGTGGTGGCCGGCATCGCACTCATCGCTGTGGCCATCATCACGCTGGCCGGCTCCAACTACTTCACCCGCAAGGAACGCACGGTGATGTACTTCAGTGGCTCCGTGTACGGTCTGCAGGTGGGCGCTCCGGTCGTGTTCCGTGGCGTGCGCGTGGGCAGCGTCGAATCCATCGAGGTGTCCTACGACGCCGGTACCGACACCTTCTCCATTCCCGTGGTGGCATCGCTCGACAGCGACGCTTTGCGGGGGCTCGACGGCAAGCGGGCCGAGGGGGAAGCCCCGCCGGAACTGGCCTTGCCGGCACTGGTGGAGCGGGGCATGAGTGCGCAGCTCTCCATGCAGAGCCTGCTGACCGGCCTGCTGTATGTCGACCTGGATCTGCGTCCACAACGCACGGCGCACGCGCGAGGCACGCAGCGTGGCTTCACCGAGATACCGACGATACCCACCGCCATCCAGAACCTGCGTGACCAGCTCGAAGGCATTGACCTGCGCAAGATCACCGACGACCTGGCCGCCATCGCGGCCTCGGCGCGTGCGGTGATTTCCGGGCCTCAGCTCAACCAGGCCTTGCGCGATCTCGCCGAGATCACGGCCAGCTTCAAGCGCGTGTCCGATCGGCTGGACAAACGCCTGGACCCGATGACAGAGGAATTGCAACGCTCCATGGCCGCCACACGCCGCGCCATGGACGACATGAGCAAGGCGGCCAGATCGGTCGACAACACCGCCGTGGGCTTTGGCCGCACCTCCGAACGCGTGGGCGAATTGCTGGCGCCCGATGCGCCGCTGGTGACCAACCTCCAGCGCGCGGCGGACGAGGTGGCGCGCAGCGCTGCCGCCCTGCGCGAGGCGACATCAAGCGACTCGAATCTCGCGGTCAACGCGGACCGCGCACTGACCGATCTCTCGCGCGCGGCGCGCGCCCTGCGCGACCTGGCCGAAACGCTGGAACAACAACCCGATTCGCTCCTGCGGGGCAGAAAGGTCTCGGAATGAAACGCCGCGCCACCCTGGCTGGTTTGTGCCTGGCACCCTGGGTGCTGGCCGGCTGCGCCAGCAGCAACAACGAGCCCACACGATGGTACGAACTGCGCGCCGATCCGCCTGGACCTGAAGTCCCACTGCAGCCGGGCGACGGCAGCATCTGGGAGCTGGTGGGCACGGTGAGATTGCCGGGCGCACTGGACCGGGACACGCTGGTGGTGGCCAGCGGTGCGGCCACGCTGTTGCCGCTGGCGGGTCACCGCTGGGCGGAGCCCCTGCGCGACAGCATCCCGAGGTTGCTCGCGGCGGATCTGGCGCGGCTTCGCGGCGCGGGTCGGGTATGGCGTTCGCCGGTGCCCACAGGTGTGGCTGTGCAGCGCCGCCTCCGCGTGGAGATCGATACCCTGGTGGCCGATGCCGGGCGCCGTTCCCTGCATCTCAAGGCGCGCTGGTGGTTGAGCGATGAACGCACAAGCGCGGCGGCTGCGCCCGAGACCCGGATGGCCGACGTGCAGGTGGCGCTCCCGGACAGCTCTGTCGACACCCTGGCTGCTGCGCACCGCCAGGCGATCTGGCAGCTCGCTCAGAGCATCGTGGTCACCAGCGCCAGCGCAGGCCGACCGAGCCGTTGAGGCCGCCCGAGGTGCGGCTGTCGCCGCCCGATGCCCAGAGCTTGCCCACTTCGGCATACACGCTGGCGCGCGGGGCGATGTCCAGCACGGCACCGATCGACGCTTCGGTGCTGGTGCCGCCCATGCGCGTGATGAAGCTGGTCGAGCCGCCCGCTGCGCCGAAACTCGCCACGTCCGATCCGCCACCCGTGTGGTAGACGTTGAAGCGGCCGTAGGGCTGCAGCGTGCCTGCGCTGGTGGGCATGGACGTCTTCACGCGCACGCCGACCCGCGCAAGCCAGCCGGGCCGCGTGTCCAGCTGCGCGGTGGCATTGGTGACCTGTGCATGGCTGACTTCAAGGCGCTGGTACACGATTTGCGCCTGCGGCTCCACCTGCCAGCGCGAGCCGACATGGAACGGTTTTCCCACTTCCAGCGACGCGAGCCAGCTGTCCGCATCGGCGCTGGCGGCGGCACCAGTGGCTGGCCGCAGTGTGTAGTCGTGCGTGCCCAGTTGCAGCACCGCGTCGGCATAGAGATCCGATGCGTGGCGGTACGTCGTGTAGGCCCCCAGGTAGCGGCTGCGCAGGCGGTTGCCGCCCACGGCCTGGTTCTCGACGCCGCTGGCAAAACCGCGGACGCTCGACCGGCCTTCGAGCTGACCCAGGTAGAAACCAGCGCGCCACGCGGTGTCGCTCGAGAGGTCGACCCCGACCTGAACGCCGTTGAACCGCGTGTGGCTCACCGGTGCGGAAGCACCGCCCTGGGCAACGTCGCGCTCCGTGCTGATGATGCGGGCCCACGATTCGGGTTGACCGCTTGCCCCCTGTCGCTCAGAGCCCATGCGCTGGTGCATGTTGCCCACCATGACCAGGCCCGACTGGCGCAACTGCTCGGGCAGGGCGGTGAACAACGGCACTTCGGAGCGGTAGGCGACTGTGCCCGGCGTCACACCGGCGGAGCGCAGGTACCAGTTCTCGCCGTTGCCGGCGGCATCGGCCGCGAACAGGCGGTATTCGTAGGCACCCGCGACCACCTGACCGCTCTGAAGCACGAAGGCATCGCGCGTGGTCTGTGCGGTGGTTACCGCCCCGCCTTGCGCGGTGATCACTTCGATGCCATCACCCACCGTCTGCGCACCGAGGCCCCCGATGTTGACCATCTGCAGTGTCGTCGTGCCCGTGGCCGAGGCCCCGACACCGTTGAGCACCAGGCGATCGGACACGCTGGCGTCCGCGTCCAGCCGCGTTCCGAGGCGCAGCGTGCCACCCGATCCCTGCCACACACCATTGACGGTGAGCACCGTGCCCGGTACCGAACCCACGGTGGACACCGTGCCCGCGATGTCCATGGCCGCCAGGCTGTGGCTGAAGCCGTTCAGATCCAGTGTGCCGCCTGCGCCCACCGTGTAGGCCGATGCCGAACTCAGGGTGGACGCTCCCCCTGCCCGCAGGGTACCGGAGGTGACACGCGTTGCGCCGGTGTAGGTGTTGAGGCCCGACAGCACCGTGGTGCCTGGCCCCGTTTGTTGCACGGTGCCGTTGCCGGCCATCGGCGTGGCGAAGCTGTAGCTGGCATCGGTGTGGTTGAAGTTGACAGCGTTGTTGCTGCCCGCACCGAACTGCACCAGGCCTGCCTGCAGGCTGCCCGCCCCGGTGGCCGCCGAGCCCACCGCTGCGCCAATGTTGAGTGTGCCGGAGCCCGCTGCGTTCGTGCCGATGTTCAGCGTGCCAGCGCCCCCATTGACCACGGCCTGACCACCATTCGCCAGGGTGAGCGATGCGCTGCCGTCACGGCCCACGGTCATGGTCCCGCCGGACGTGAGGGCGGAACCGGGCCCCGTCACGGTGACGGTTGCGCGACTCCCTGGGTCCATGGCGAAGAACGCCGCGCTCGTGGTCCGGAGTTGACCCCCCGCAGCCACGGTGAGGCTGCTGCCTGCCGAGGATCCCACGCTCACGATGCCGTCACGTGCGTCCATGAACGACCCAACGCCCGTCACGGTCACGTGCGTGTCGTCGCCATTCACGTAGAGGCCACCGTCAACCCCGTTGCCGAACGTGATCTGGCCACCGCTCTCGATGCGCAGTTCGCCTTCCGTGACGTTGATGCTGTTGACGAAATTGCTGCCGGTGCCCGTGAGCACCACCGTGCCCACGCCCGCCTTGTACTGGCGGTCAGGCCCGTCCACGGTGCCGTCGAAGCTGAGCGTGACGCCGGGGCCGGCATAGTAGATGCTGACGCCGGATGCAGACAGGGTGAACCCGTTCTGCAGGAAGGCGATGGGCTTGGTGGCAACCGGCATCGCGAAGGGGTTCACGACCGTGATGTTCGCCGTGAGGGCGATGGTGGCGCTGGGGTCGCCGTCGGCGCTGGCTGCGGTGATCGCGGCTGCCAGCCCGGCTTCATCGCTGGCGACGTAGTGGCCCGCCCTTGCAGGCTGCGCCAGTGCCAGCAGGGTGCAGGCGGCCGCGACAGCTGTGAGGCGACCGCGTGCCGAGTGCGAAGGAATGCGGGAGTGTGAGCGTGCGGCGCGTGTGGGGTGTTTCATGGGTCTCGCCGATAAATGTCGCGACGAAACCTGTCTGCCAAGGGTTTTCGCCGCTGGAGAAGCGGATGCCCATGGCATCCGCGTGCCTGGGCGGATGATACGGTTACGTGTGTAACCTTATGTGTTCCTGGCGGACGTTCTTCCGTCAGGAACGGTACTTTTTGGCAGGAACGACCGGGAAGAGTGAGGCTGCGTTCAGTTCACCATCACCAGTTTGCCCTTGACCGAGCGAGATCCCATGATGGCGTAGGCCTTGTGCAGCTCGCTCATGGGGAGCGTCTGGTCGATCACAGGCTTTACCTGACCCTTGGCATACATGGTGGCGAGCGCCTGCATCATCTCGGCGTTGGCCTTGGGTTCGCGCCGCGCGAAGTCACCCCAGAACACGCCCACCAGGCTCGCCCCCTTGAGCAGGGTGAGGTTCAATGGCAGAGCGGGAATCGGACCACTCGCAAAACCCACCACCAGATAGCGGCCACGCCACGCAATCGATCGGAACGCAGGCTCGGCGAAGTCACCACCCACCGGGTCGTAGATCACATCCGGGCCCTTGCCATCGGTGAGTTGCTTGATGGCATCGCGCAGCCCTTCCTTGGGCGTGTGCACGCTGTAGTTGATGGTGGCGTCGGCGCCCAGCTGCTTGCACAGCTCGCATTTCTCATCGCTGGAGGAGGCTGCGATCACCCGGGCGCCCGCTGCCTTGGCGATCTGGATCGCCGCCGTGCCCACGCCGCCGGCCGCCCCGAGCACCAGCACGGTCTCTCCGGCCTTGAGGGCGCCGCGGTCCATGAGCGCGTGCCACGATGTGGCGTAGATCATGATGAAGGCGGCGGCGTCCACGGCCGGGAAGCCGGGTGGCAATGGCATGCACAGGGCCGCGGGCGCGATCGTGTGGGTGCCGAAGCCCCCCGTGCCGCTCAGGCAGGCCACGCTCTGACCGATCTGCAGATGCTTCACGCCGTCACCCACCGCTCGCACCACGCCCGCGTACTCCGACCCCGGCACAAAGGGCAGGGGCGGCTTCATCTGGTACTTGTTCTGCACGATCAGCAGGTCGGGAAAGTTCAGGCTCGCCGCCTGGATCTCGATCAGCACCTCGCCGGCCTTGGGCGCCGGTGTGGGCAGTTCCTTCCAGGTCAGGGCGTCGACGCCGACAGGGTTTTCGCAGAGCCAGGCATGCATGGTGTGTCCTCGTTCAAATGATCATGAAGCCGTTCCATGATAGGCAGCGGCAGGCATCCTCCGCAGCGGGAAAGCCCGCTGTGTGTCCCGGGCGTGACCTCTGATCGCCCTAAAATCGCGGCAATGAAAATCCTCATCTCCAATGACGACGGGTACCAGGCGCCGGGCATCGTGGCGCTGTACGAGGCCCTCAAGGGGCTGGCCGAGGTGGAGGTGGTGGCTCCCGAGCACAACAACAGCGCCAAGTCCAACGCGCTCTCGCTGCATTCACCGCTGTATGTGCACACGGCCCACAACGGCTTCCGCTATGTGAACGGCACGCCTGCCGACTGCGTGCACATCGCGCTGACCGGGCTGCTGGGCTACCGGCCCGACCTGGTGGTCTCGGGCATCAACAACGGCGCCAACATGGGTGACGACACCATCTATTCGGGTACGGTGGGAGCCGCCATGGAGGGCTATCTGTTCGGTGTGCCCGCCATCGCTTTTTCCCAGACAGAAAAGGGTTGGGCCCACCTCGAGGATGCGGGACAGATGGCAGCGCGGCTGGTGTCGCAGTTGCTGCCATCCCTGGAAAATGGACCCCCTGCCGACCCCTGGTTGCTCAACGTGAACATTCCGAATCGTCCGCTGGCCGAGTTGCGCGGGTTCAAGGTCGCACGCCTGGGGCGCCGCCACGTCGCCGAGCAGGTGATTTCCCAGACCAACCCGCGGGGCGACACCATGTACTGGATCGGCAGCGCGGGAAAGGCCAAGGACGACGCGGAAGGCACGGACTTCCATGCCTCGCTGCAGGGCTACGCCACGATCACGCCGCTGCAGGTGGATCTGACCGACCACGATCGACTGGCTTACTGGGCGCCCATGGCCGCCAGCCTGTCAGGCTCCGCCACCGAACCTGCTGCCACTGGCGGAACCTCCTCGTGAAACGCGGCCATCCTACCTCCGGGCCTTCCTCCTCCATCGCGCCGGTTGCCTCGAAGCCCCGGCCCGGTTTCCCGGCGCGGCTTCCCGTGGCCGCGCCCGCGCCCGTGCCACGGAACCAGCTGCAGCCTCGCTCGGCCCCGCGCCCCGCAGCCGCCCCAGCGCCTTCGCCCAAGGCGGTGCCGCGGGTGCCGGCACCGCCTGTCATACCGTCCGGCGTGGGCATGGAATCGCAGGCCGTGCGGGCTGCGATGGTGCGCAAGATCCAGGGGCAGGGCATCACGCACCCAGGCGTGCTCGCTGCCTTGCAGAGCGTGGAACGCCACCGTTTCGTGGACTCCGCGCTGGTCAACCAGGCCTATGAGGACACCAGCCTGCCGATCGGACTCGGGCAGACCATCTCCAAGCCGGGCGTGGTGGCGCGCATGCTGGAACTGCTGTGCCAGGGACGTTCCGACAAGCTCGGCCGCGTGCTCGAGATCGGCACCGGATGCGGCTACCAGGCGGCCTTGCTCAGCCATCTCGCCCGCGAGGTCTACAGCATCGAGCGCCTCAAGGGACTGCATGAGAAATCTCGCGAGAACCTTCGCTGGTTCCGCCTCTCCAACCTGCACCTGTTGTTCGGCGACGGCATGCTGGGGTACCCGAAGGGGGCGCCGTATGCCGCCATCATCGCGGCGGCGGGAGGCAATGACATCCCGGCGGCCTGGATCGACCAGCTGGCCGTTGGTGGCCGGCTGGTGGCGCCAGCGGTCACGGCGGCGGGCCGGCAGAACCTGGTGGTGGTGGACAAAACCCCGACCGGGATCGTGCGCACCGAACTCGAGGCCGTCCTCTTTGTGCCTCTAAAATCGGGTGTTGCATGATGTTGCCTGCCTCCCATGGGGCCAGCAACATGTCCTTTTTCCGGATGTTCTGGCGTATTTGTAGCCAGAAAGTCCTGCCATCGTGGGAGTTTTCATGAACAAGCGTGTTTTCCATTGCTCGGGTGATCCCCAGGAATCGGGGCGGCCTGCATGGCGAGGCGTCTCGGTCATGTCTGCCCTGGCGGGCTTGATGGTGGTCGCCGGTTGTTCCACGACCCGTCTGGACCGCCCGGCGCCTGTGGAGGACCGCGGCGCATCGACCAACCGCCCGGTCGAGGTGGCGCCGATGCCGGGCGCAGAGAACGCCGGAAAACCCGGCTTCTACACGGTCAAGGCGGGTGACACCTTGTTCCGCATCGCGCTGGACAGCGGGCAGAACTGGCGCGATATCCAGGCCTGGAACAACCTGACCAATCCCAATGCGCTGGAAGTGGGCCAGGTGTTGCGCGTGCAGCCGCCTGGCGCCGGTACCGCCACAGCGCCCGCCGTTCCCTCCGGGCCCACCACCAGTCCTGTGGCCAGCTCCGGCGTCGCTTCCCGCCCGTTGACGGAAACCGCGCCGCCGCCCGCGGCCACGCCTGCACCGGCACCCGCTCCTGCACCGGCGCCCGCACCAGCAGCCAGCGGCGGCGATGAGATCACTTTCATCTGGCCGGCCCAGGGCACGGTCATCACGCCGTTCGACGAGGCCAACAACAAGGGGGTGTCGATCGCGGGCAAGGTGGGTGACCCCGTGGTCGCCGCCGCAGATGGCCGCGTGGTGTATGCCGGTGCAGGCCTTCGTGGCTACGGCAACCTGATCATCCTCAAGCACAACAACACCTACCTCACCGCTTACGCACACAACCAGGCGCTGCTGGTGCGTGAAGACCAGACTGTGCGCCAGGGCCAGAAGATCGCCGAGATGGGCAGCAGCGACACCGACCGCGTGAAGCTGCATTTCGAAGTCCGTCGCCTGGGCAAACCGGTCGACCCCATGGGCCACCTGCCCAGGCGCTAAGGCCCGGCTCGGCATGGCCTGGCCGGTTCTCGTCTTCGACATCGAGTCCATTCCCGACGTCGACGGCCTGCGCGCCCTGCGTGGAGCACCCGTAGAGCTCACCGACGCGCAGGTCCACGCGGCCTGGCTGGCCGAGCGCCAGGAACGCGGCCAGAGCGACTTCATGCCGCTGCATCTGCAGCGCGTGCTGGTCATCAGTTGCGTTTTCCGCAACGCCGAAGGGCTGCGCATCCACTCCTTCGTGGACCGGGACGGGCAGAGCGAAGGCAAGGTGGTGCAGGCCTTCTTCCATGCCATCGAGAAGCACACGCCGCAGCTGGTGAGCTGGAACGGCGGCGGTTTCGATCTGCCGGTGCTGCACTACCGCGGCCTGTGTCATGGTGTCGAAGCCGGCAAATATTGGGACCTGGGCGAAGACGACCGCGAGTTCAAGTGGAACAACTACATCAGCCGGTACCACCTGCGGCATCTGGATCTGATGGACCTGCTGGCGATGTATTCCCCCAAGAACAATGCGCCCCTGGACGCCATGGCGAAGCTCTGTGGCTTCCCGGGCAAGCTCGGCATGGATGGGTCGCAGGTCTACGCGCAGTACCTGGCCGGGCAGACCGACGATATCCGCCGCTACTGCGAAACCGATGTGATGAACACTTACCTGGTGTATTGCCGCTTCCAGAAAATGCGCGGGGGTTTCACCGAAGCCGAATACGCTCAGGAAATCGCCCTGGTGAAAGACACGCTCGGCGGGTTGGCGCCCGAAGAACCCCACTGGGACGAATACCTCAAGGCTTGGGGTTAGGAGGGCGGTGGACGCTCTCCTGAGACAATCGGGGGATGACAGTGTCCGCTCTCCACGAAAACAGCCTTCTCACCACCGCCTGCAACGAGGCGGTTTCCCAGACGCCGAGCCCTTCCCTGCCTGAGGGCTGGCTGGAGATCGAATCCCTTGACATCGACGCTCAGGGCATTGCCCGCCGACCCGACGGCAAGGTGGTCTTCATCGAGGGCGCCTTGCCTTTCGAGCAGGTTAGCGTCAGTGTTCATCGCAAGAAGAACAACTGGGAGGCCGGCACCGTCACGGCGGTGCACCGCGAATCCTCACAGCGCGTCCGGCCCGGTTGCCCGCATTTCGGTCTTCACGCAGGAGCCTGCGGCGGCTGCAAGATGCAGCATCTGCACGAAGCGGCGCAGGTGGCCGTCAAGCAGCGCGTGCTGGAAGACAACCTCTGGCACCTGGGAAAGGTGAAGCCCGAAACCCTGCTGCGGCCCATCGAAGGGCCGGCCTGGGGCTACCGCCACCGAGCGCGCCTTTCGGTGCGCCACGTGCACAAGAAGGGCGAGGTGCTGATCGGCTTCCACGAGCGCAAGAGCCGCTATGTGGCGGACATGCAGGTCTGCCCGGTGTTGCCACCGCACGTGAGTGGCATGCTCATGCCATTGCGCGAGCTCATCTTCGGCATGGACGCACGGGACACTTGTCCGCAGATCGAACTGGCCAGCGGGGACGATGTGACTGCGCTCGTGTTGCGCCATCTCGAACCTTTGAGCGATGGCGATCTGGCGCGCTTGCGCGCCTTTGGCGCGAAGCACGGTGTTCAGTGGTGGCTGCAGGCCAAGGGGCCCGACACGGTCCGCCTGCTCGATGAGGGGGGCGAGATGCTGTCGTATTCCCTGCCGGAGTTTGGCATCACCATGCCTTTCAAGCCCACGGATTTCACCCAGGTCAACCCCTATATCAACCGCGTGCTGGTGGTGCGCGCTTTGCGCCTGCTCGACGCCCGGGCGGATGAGCGAGTCATCGACTGGTTCTGTGGCCTGGGCAATTTCACCCTGCCGATCGCCACAACGGCCGGAGAGGTGCTGGGCATCGAAGGCAGCGACACCCTGGTGGCGCGTTCGCACGAGAACCTGGCCAGAAACCAGGCGGGCCGCGAGCGCGCATTGGCGCCGACCACCTTCGCGGCGCGCAACCTGTTCGAGATGACGCCCGAACAACTGGTCGCCGACGGAGTCGCGCAGAAATGGTTGGTGGACCCGCCACGCGAGGGGGCATTCGCGTTGGCCAAGGCCATTGCCGACCTGCACCAGAATCCCGCGTTGCGCAACGGCTGGAGGCCACCGCAGCGCATCGTCTATGTCAGCTGCAACCCCGCCACGCTGGCGCGCGACGCGGGGCTTCTCGTGCATCAGGCGGGATACCGCTGCGTGGCGGCTGGGGTGGTCAACATGTTCTCCCACACAGCGCACGTGGAGAGCATGGCGGTGTTCGAGCTGGACCCGTCGCGGGTGCCAGGTGCTGACACCGCACCGGCCGAGCCGGGCTGATCAGGACTTCTGCGCTTCGCTGCCCGGCTTGTTGGCGTTCGCAGGCGTTGCCGATGCGTCGGATCCCGGTTCGCTGGGCATGCCAACGACCGAGTTTTCGCGCATGTACTGGTCCATCTCGCGCCAGCCGGCAAACACGGCCGCCTTGCCCGCGCGCGGGTAGGCGCTGAAACAGCTCTCGATGCTGCGCACCGCATGCCGGCAGGCGCTGCCGATGGCTTTGCCTTCGGCTTCCTTTTTGGCCGCAATCTGTGTCGCGGTTTCGATGCCCAGTGCTTCGCACCCGGTCAGCAGGCTGACGGAGGCCAGGAGGCAGAGGATAAGGGCGGTCTGTCGCATGATGTGGGGTTCGTTGAGCCTTGTTTCGGCGTTTGCCGACCGAACTTGACGCCCGATATGCCAAAAATTCACGCGTGATGGCGCGGACCCACAAAGAAAAAGGACCCGGAGGTCCTTTTTCTGGAAGCGCCATGAGCTCAGTCGCGATCACCACCGAACATGCCCAGGAGCATCAACAGGCTCTGGAAGATGTTGAACAGGCTGAGGTACAGGCCCAGGGTGGCGGTGATGTAGTTGGTTTCACCACCGTCCACAATGCGCTTGAGGTCGTACAGCAGGTACAGGCTGAACACGACGATGGCCAGGGTCGCGATCACGGCCATGCCTGCCGGGCTGCCCACGAACACGTTGATGATCGCGCCGATCATGATGGCCAGCGCACCCACGAACAGCCATTTGCCCATCCCCGACAGATCGCGTTTGATCACGCTCGAGAGGTTGGCCATGATGAAGAACACGCCAGCGGTGCCACCGAACGCGGTCATGATCAGGCTGGAGCCATTGGAGAAGCCAAGCACTGCAGCCAGGAGGCGGGAGAGCATCAGGCCCATGAAGAAAGTGAAGGCCAGCAGCACCGGCACGCCGGCTGCGGAGTTCTTGGTCTTCTCGATGGCGAACATGAAGGCAAATGCGCCACCCAGAAAGACGATCAGGCCCATGCCACCCGTGAGCGCGGCGGTGATACCTGTCTGCACACCGATCCAGGCACCCAGCACAGTGGGCAGCATGGACAGCGCCAGCAGCCAGTAGGTGTTGCGCATCACTTTGTTGCGCAGTGCATCGGAGGAAACGGCGGTGCCGAAGCGGCCGCTGGTCTGTACGTGGTCGGTCATGGTGGTGATCTCCTTCATCATCTGACGCCTGTGGCCGGTCGCTGCGCGTCGGAATGACGCGCAACCGGCGAAATTGCATTGTAGGTGGCGGTGGCGCCAAAGAAACGGCCTGCGGCCCAGCATGCATTTGGTAAGGTCACTTGTGACCTGGGGTGTGCCAATACACGCGTTATGGTTCGCATGCCGTGCCAGGGCGTTAAGCTCCTGCTCTGCAATTCTTCTCTGATCCCCCAATTAGGACCAAGTTCATGAAAAACAAGGCAGTTCTCGAAATCGCCGACGTCAAACTCATCGCGGCTGCCGCCGAAGCCGAGGCCGTCAAGAACAACTGGGCCGTGACCATCGCCATCGTGGACGATGGCGGGCATATGCTCTGGCTGCAGCGGCTGGACGGCGCCCCGCCCATTTCATCGCACATTGCCCCGGCCAAGGCGCACACGGCTGCACTGGGCCGTCGTGAAAGCAAGATCTATGAGGACGTGATCAACCAGGGGCGCGTCTCGTTCCTGAGCGCGCCCGCCATCTCGGGCATGCTCGAAGGCGGTGTGCCGATCATGAAAGACGGTCAGTGCCTGGGTGCTGTGGGCGTGAGTGGGGTGAAGTCGACCGAAGATGCGCAGATCGCGCGCGCGGGCATTGCTGCCATCGGCCTCTGATGACCATCCCCCGTTTTGCCCGGCGCGGGGCGGGGGTATCGATGATCTGTTACGATCCGTATCGCGTTTGAAAAAAGCGCCTGGCTAACGAGGTCAAACCTCCTGGCTGGCCAAAAACGACTCGGGGAAGGTGATCCCCGGTCGCCCCACGATACATAAGTGATTCGACCTGCCGCTGTGGCGGGCCAAAAAATGCCTGGCTAATGGGGTGAAACACCCGTTGGCTGGCCAAAAACGACGCGCGGGGAACGTGATTCCCCGGGTCGCCCCACGATTTCCTGAAACAAGTAAGAGACGGGTTCCGCCTATTTGGTGAGGATCAGTTTGCCCTGCCGCGTGGTCTGCAGGCGGTACAGCGATCCGTTGTGGTCGATGGCGACGGCCCTCTGGCCACGGAGAAGTTCGGCGCTGGGCAGCACAGCAATGCACTGATCATCGTGCGCCGGCGATCCTTCCGGCGCGGGCACGTGGTTGGGCGCAGGGGAGGTGTTCGGTGTCGGGTTCATGGTGTGGTGGGCTCGGTGATGAAGCCGATCTTGCGAACGCCGCTGCGCTGTGCGGCGGCCATGGCCTGTGCCACGCGCTCATACCTCACCGCCTTGTCGCCACGGATATGCAGCTCGGGCTGGGGTTCCTGGGCGGCAGCTGCTGCCAGGCGGTTGGCGAAATCGGCATCGTCCACACGCTGGTCGTTCCAGAAGTAGGCGCCGTCCGCGTCCACCGACAGGCGGATGTTCTCCGGCTTGTCCAGCACTTTTTCCATGCTGGCCTGAGGCAGCTCGATGTTGACCGCGTGCTTGATGACTGGCACCGTGATGATGAAGATGATCAGCAACACGAGCATGACGTCGATGAACGGGATCATGTTGATCTCGCTCATCATCTCGTCGTTGTCCGATTGGGTTCCGATGGCCATGGCGTGTCCTTATGAGGCCTTCTTCATCGGCAGCACCTTGCCGTCGGTGGAGCTGGCGCTCACGCGGGCGCCGGTGACGAAGTAGGCGTGCAGGTCGTGTGCAAAGCGGTTGAGCTGGTGGCTGATGCCCTTGTTGCCGCGCACCAGGGCGTTGAAGCCCAGCACGGCGGGAATGGCGACCAGCAGGCCGAGCGCGGTCATGATCAGCGCCTCACCGATCGGGCCGGCCACGCGGTCGATGCTGACCTGGCCGGCAGCGCCGATGCTCAACAGGGCGTGGTAGATACCCCAGACAGTGCCGAACAGGCCAACGAAAGGTGCGGTGGAAGCCACGGAGGCGAGCACCGAAAGGCCGCTCTGGGCGCGTGCGGTGTGGTCGTCCACGCTCTTGCGCAGCGAACGCTCCACCCAGTCGCTCACGTCCAGGCTGTCGTGCAGCTGGCGCTGGGGTGGTGCACCGTTGTGGGCGTCCTTGTGCAGGATGTGCCGGGTGGCTTCGCGGCCTTCGAGGGCCACGGCGCGGAAGGGGTTGCCTTCGGCCGGGCCGAGCTTGTCGAGGCCTTCGGCGAAGTCGGCGCTGTGCCAGAAGCCTTCGACGCCTTTGGCCTGGGCGCGCTGTGCGCGCTGGTCCAGTGCCTTCCAGAGAATGATGACCCAGGTGGTCAGGGACATCACCAGCAGCACGATGGCCACTGAGCGGGTGACCCAGTCACCTTGCGTCCAGACGTGGGCGAGGCCTGTTGATGCGAATTGCGGATCCATGTTGCTCTGACTCCTGGGGAAATGACGAAGATTTATTCCAAAACGAAATTGATCGGGATGTCGAACCACATGGATTCGGGCACCCCGTTGCGTTTGCCTGGCACATAGCGCCAGCGCTGCACGGTTTGCAGGGCGGTCTGGTCGAGGCGCTCGTAGCCACTGGAGCGCTTGATCTCGGCGCGGCTGGCCGTGCCATTGGTCTCGATGTAGACGCGCAGCAGCACCCGGCCTTGTTCGCCCATGCGCTTGGACAGCGCGGGGTAGGGCGGGCGCGGATTGTTCAGGTAGTCGGCGCTGCTCGACGGCAGCTCAACGCGCGGCGGAGCGGGGGGGGCCGGGGGCGCCGGTGGGGCGGGCGGTGCGGGTTCGGCGGCGGGGGGGGCGGGCTCGGGCGGAGCCACCACCGGAGCAACAGGAGAGGGTTCCTGCTGCAGCACCGGCTGTGGCGTCGGCTCGGGGCGCGCCACCGGCTTCGGTTTGGGTTGGGGTTTGGGTGCCACCACCGGAGCGGGTGGAGGCGGTTCAGGAACCACCTGCGGTTGTGCAGGCTCGATGATCTCGGCCAGCACCTGAACGGGGATGACCATTTCCACCGCGCGCCGCAGCAGGCCGCTCTGCAGCGCCCAGACGGCCAGCAGATGAAAACCCACCACCGCGCCGACCACAAGAATGCGGCGGTTCAGGCGGCGTGGTTCGGCGCCTGGCATGGGGGACAGGGAGGACGCCATGCTGGCGCTTGCGGTAGGCATGAGATAAGGACGAAGTGCAGAAGGCGCGGCAGAACGGAAGCGTGGGGCCGTGGAGCAGGCCTTGTTATGAACTATCTGTGTCGAAAAATCCACCACACGGCGATCAGCATGAGCATGAGACTGGCGCCAAGGACGGTGAGACCGGTGGACATGGAAATCCTTTCGCGTGGTTGCGCTGATGCAGCGTGAGACCGGAAGCTGCTGGTCATTCTAAACGAGAATGTTTCGCATTCTCAGGAATTCTCCAAAAAAATCGCAGCACTGGTCAGCGCGGTGACTGCGTCAGCGTTGCCGGGGCTTCCGCCAGGGTGCGGCAGCCGGTGAGTGCCATGGCGATTTCCAGCTCGTCGCGCAGGAGCCTGAGGACGTGGGCCACACCCGTGGCGCCAGCGTTCGCGAGGCCATGCAGCACCGGCCGCCCGATCAGCACCGCGCTGGCACCGAGGCCGATCGCCTTCAGCACGTCCGTGCCCCGGCGGATGCCGCCATCCACCAGCAACGGCACGTCGCCTTGCACGGCGTCGGCAATGCAAGGCAAGGCTTTTGCGGTGGTGACGGCGGTGTCCAGGGTGCGTCCGCCGTGGTTGGACACGATCAGGCCAGACGCACCGCTGGCGATGGCTTGCCGCGCATCGTCGGGGTGTAGCACGCCTTTGAGCAGGATGGGCAGGCGTGTGATGGAACGCAGCCAGGCCACGTCTTCCCAGCCCGGGGCGTGGGTGAGCAAGTCGTCGAAAAGTGCGCTCTGCCCAGGGTGCAGTGCACGCACGGGTGGTGGGCGCATGCCGACAAGGTTGACGGCGCTCACATGAGCAGGAAGCCGGAAGCCGGCACGGCGCTCGGCATCGCGGGCGCCCTGCACGGGGGCGTCGACCGTGAGCACGAGCGCTTCGAAGCCGGCGCTTTCGGCGCGTTGCACCAGCTCCCGGGTGAAGTCGCGGTCGGGTTGCAGATACAGCTGGAACCACAGGGGCCCGCGGCCCGGCTCGGGGAGGAAGGTGGTGGCGATCTGCTCCAGCGGCATGGAGGCCTGCGTGCTGAACACCATGCCCGCGCCCAATGCTGCTGCCGCAAGCGCGGTGGCCTGTTCGCCATGAGGGTGGGCCAAGCGCTGGTAGGCCATGGGGGCGACGAGGAGGGGATGCGCCCACGTGCGGCCCAGCAGATCGACGCGCGTATGGCCGCCCGCCATGGGCCTGAGCACGCGGGGCAGCAGTTCCAGTGATTGCCAGGCTTCTGCGTTGCGCGCCAGCGTGAGCTCGTCGGCGGCTGCGCCACAGAGGTAGGCCCACGTGGGGGCGTCCAGCACGCCGCGCGCGTGGTGCTCGTGATCGGCAAGGGTGGCGACGCCTTCTGGCAGAGAGGTATGGACCTGCGTTGGGCTGGAATGGGGTGTCATGGGGTCGGACGAGGGGCGTTGTCGTGGGGCGGCGCTTGAAAAGTGCAGGGGATGGCGAGTTTCGGGAGAATTGTTTTCTATAATGCTAACAATTCTCATTCATGTTTATCGTCATGATCCACCCGATGGCGGCGCCGAGGGTGGAGTCAACGCATTCTGGTCTATGCCCATCCTTTTTCACCGCGCCCTGATTGTGTCTACCGTGTTCATGGGGGCAGCGGCGCTGCCGGGACTCTCTTCGGCCCACAGCCTGCTGCTGACCTGCAAGCCCGCCACTGACAACATGGTGCGTTGTGTGGGTGAGTTCTCCGACGGGAGCGATGCCGTGGGCATGGCGGTGCTGGTGAAGGGCTACGACGAGCGGGTGCTGTTCAAGGGCACACTGGGCGGCGATTCGTCGTTGCAATTCAAGCGACCCGCGGGCGAGTTCTTCGTTCGCATCGAGGATGGCGGCGAGCACTCGGCGGAAGTCGATCACACCGACGTGAAACCATGAGCGCGGCGTCGGACCGTGCCGGGGCAGGCGCGCTCGTCCAGGTGGTGCGGCCCGCTGGTGCAGGCCATGAGACGCTGTGGGTTCTGCTGGCAGCCGGGTGCGTGCTGCTGGTGGCGGCGATCCTGATCGGCGTGCGTTCTCAGCCCCAAGAGGCGGCAGCGCTGTCGTCCCATCAGATCGATGCCCGCACCCAGCTCAACGCCGCCGAGCAGGGCGTGCATGCGGATCTGTTGGTGGCTGCGGAGGAAATCGCCGCGATAGCGGATACCGACAAGGCCATGCCACGTATCGAGCAGTTGCGAGAGATGGACCTGCCGCCTTTCGCTTCTGGCATGGGCGCGGCCGCACGGGGGGCGCACGAGTGGCGCACCGTGGCCCAGGGTCATGCGGTGGCATATGTGGGCCGCAGTTCGGTTGCCGATGTGGCGGCCTCGTTCCTGCTCCGGTTGCCGGTTCCCAGGGAGAAAGGGGCGTCTCCCGGAGGCCATGCACACGACGACCAGCCCGAGGTGTGGGTGCACCGCGAAAGCCTTCAGGCGTGGCCCGACCAGCTCGATACCCCCTCGCTGATGCGCCAGGGCTGGCGCGAGGTGGTGGTGCGCTATGACGCCGGCGTGACACGCAAGGACGCGGCGCGCTGAGCGCCGGTCTCACGTTTCTGTTTTCTTCTTTCGGATTTCCTCATGCAAGACCACCATCAGACTTCTGCCCGTCGCCGGCACCTGCTGTGCGCTCTGGCCTGGTCACCTCTGGCGCTCGCCGCCGCGGCCATGCCGGTCGGGGCGCAGACGCGCAAGCTGCGCATTGGCGTGACGCTGCATCCTTACTACAGCTATGTCGCCAACATCGTGGGCGACCTGGCCGAAGTGGTGCCTGTCATCCCCGCCGGGTTCAACCCGCACGCCTACGAGCCGCGCACCGAAGACATCAAGCGCATCGGCTCGCTGGATGTGATCGTGCTCAACGGCGTGGGCCATGACGATTTTGCTGGCCGCATGATCGCCGCGAGCGAGAAGCCCGATCTCAAGGTGATCGAGGCGAATGCGCAGGTCCCGCTACTGGCCGCCGTGGGTGCGGGGCGGGGTACGTCGGGCAAGGTGGTGAATCCGCACACCTTCCTGTCGGTCACGGCATCGATCTCGCAGGTCAACACCATCGCGCGCGAACTGGGCAAGCTCGATACCGCCAACGCGTCGGCTTACACCGCCAACGCACGAGCCTATGCGCAGAAGCTGCGCAAGCTGCGCGCCGATGCGCTGGCCCAGCTGGCACAGGCGCCCGCAAGCGGCCTGCGCATTGCCACCATCCATGGCGCCTACGACTACCTGCTGCGCGAGTTCGGTCTGGAAGTGGCCGCCGTGGTGGAACCGGCGCATGGCATCGAACCCAGTCCTGCCCAACTCAAGGGCACCATCGACCAGATCCGGTCGCTCGATGTGAAGGTGATCTTCTCGGAGATGGATTTCCCTTCCGCCTATGTCGACACCATCCGCCGCGAGACCGGTGTGCGCCTCTATGCGCTGACGCACATCTCGCACGGTCCCTACACGGCCGACAAGTTCGAGAACGAGATTGCCCGCAACCTGGCCACCGTGGTGCGGGCGATCAAGGAGTCTGCGTGAGCACAGCAGCCGGGCCGGGTATCGCTTTCGAATCCGTCGACCTCACCCTCGGCCACACCGACATCCTCCGCCAGGTGAACCTGCGTGTGCAGGCGGGCAGCGTGCACGCGCTCGTCGGGCCGAATGGCGGTGGCAAGAGTTCGCTGTTCAAGGCATTGCTGGGCCAGATGCCGCACCGTGGCCAGATCAGGCTGACCTGGCCCGGCGCACTGCCGGGCACCGTTGGTTATGTGCCGCAGGCACTGGCTTTCGATGCCGGCCTGCCCATGACGGTGATGGACTTCATGGGGGCCATGTGCCAGCGCCGGCCGGTGTTCCTTGGCCTGTCGCCGCGCTGGAAAGCGCCGGTGGAACAGGCCTTGCAACAGGTGGGCATGTGGGACAAGGCCGGTCGTCGCATGGGCGCGCTCTCGGGTGGTGAGCGCCAGCGCGTGTTGCTGGCGCAGGCGCTCATCCCCTCGCCCGATCTGATCCTGCTCGATGAGCCCATGTCCGCGCTTGATGAAGCGGGTGAGGCGATCTTCGAGTCCTTGCTTGCCCACTGGCGCGAGACGCGGGTCACGGTGCTGTGGATCGAGCACGACCTCGACGCCGTCACGCGCCTGGCCGACAACGTGACGGGCCTGAGCCGGCAGGTGCTGTTCGATGGCCCGGCCGCCGAGACGCTCACGCCGCAACGCGTGCTCGCATTGTTCTCCAGCCGGCAACGGCGCGAGGACGAAAAAGAAAAGGCGGTGGCCTGATGGGCACGTTCGACGCTTTCCGCCAGAGCATCCAGCACATGGCCGGGCACGGCACGCTGCCCGCGTCGCTGGCTTACGGTTTCGTGGTCAACGCGGTGCTTGCGGGTCTCTTCATCGGGCCGGTGCTCGGTGGCCTGGGCACCTTGGTCGTTGTCAAGCGGCTGGCCTTCTTCTCGGAAGCCGTGGGGCACGCGGCCCTCACGGGTGTTGCCATCGGCATCCTGCTGGGCGAGCCCTACACGGGGCCATACGGAAGCCTGTTCGCGTACTGCCTGCTGTTCGGCATGCTGCTCAACTACCTGCGCAACCGCACCGGCCTGTCGCCCGACACGCTGATCGGTGTCTTTCTCGCGGTGTCACTGGCCATGGGAGCGAGCCTGCTGCTGATGCTGTCGGGTCGCGTGAACATCCACATCCTGGAGAACGTGCTGTTCGGCTCGGTGCTCACCGTGGATGCCAGTGACCTGCTGGTGCTCGCGGTGGTGGGCACGCTCGTCGTGGCGCTCACCGTGCCGTTGTACAACCGCTTCATGCTGGCCAGCTTCAACCCGCAGCTCGCCAGTGTGCGTGGCGTGCGTGTGAAGCTGCTTGACTACCTCTTCGTCGTGCTGGTGACCATCGTCACGGTGGCCTCCGTCAAGGTGATCGGTGCCATCCTGGTCGGTGCGTTGCTCATCATTCCGGCCGCTGCGGCGCGCCTGCTGAGCCTGTCGCTGCGGGGCTTTTTCTGGCTGAGCGTTCTCATCTCCACCGTCAGCACGCAGATCGGCATCCTGGTGCCGATCGAACTCGAGTTGCCGGTGCCCTCGGGCGCTGCCATCATCCTCACCGCTGGCGGCCTGTTCGCGCTCGCTGCGGTCATCCGGGGATTCACCCCGTCATTGAAAGGACACGCCGGATGACTTCGCGTCTGTCTTCCTCCGCCTGGTGCCTGGCCGGCTTGATCGTGCTGTCGTTGGGGGCGCCCGTTCTGGCGCAGACGGCTCCGGTGGCGGCCAGTGCGGCCGCGCCCGCGCGCCTGCTCGTCGCCCATCCGGTGGTGGCTTCGCTCACCACCGAGCTGGTGCGCGACACCGGTATCGTGGTTCTGCGCCCCGTGCCCGACACCTTGCCGCCCAGCCGCCAGCTCGCCTTCTTTGCGGGCCGTGGCGCGGCCGGCCTCGGTGAAGCCGCGCGCCAGGCCGACGCGGTGGTGGCGCTGCGCTCCATCTGGCCGGACGATCCCCTGTTTCCACTGGCGCGCCGCCAGAACATTCGCCTGATCGAGATCGACGCAGCCCGCCCGCTCGACGCATCCTTGCCCGGTCTGGCCTTGCAGGAACAGTCTCCCACCGCCCACGCCCTCCCGTGGCTGGACCCGGTGAATCTGGGCCGCATGGCCGACGTGATCGCCAACGACGTGGCGCGCCTCGTGCCGGCTGCCAGGCCGCGCCTGCAAGCCAATGTGGCCCATCTGCGCCAGCAATTGCTCGCCATCACGGCTCAGAGCGAAGGCCGACTGGCCGCGGCGGGCAACCTGTCGGTGTTCAGCCTGTCGGACCGGCTGGACTACCTCGTCAACGGCTTCAACCTTGATCTGATGGGTACCGATGCCCGGGCGGACGAGGCGTGGACACCAGAAGCTCTGACCGAGCTCACCCAGCACCTGCGTAGCGCGTCGGTGGCCGCCGTGCTGCACCACCGCGATCTGCCGCCTGCGGTGGCCGATGCCGTTCAGAGAGCCGGCGTGCGCGCCATCGTGCTGCAAACGGAAGGGCGAGATCCGTTGGCCGAACTGCGCGAGAACAGCCAGCGCCTGGCCGCCATCGCTGGTCGCTGAACCGTCAAGCCTCGTATTTGTAGCCGAGGCCGTAGACGGAATGGATCAGCTCCTGATCCGGGAGCTGCTCCTGGATCTTGCGGCGCAGTTTCTTGATGTGGCTGTCGACCGTGCGGTCCGAGACGATGCGCTCGTCCTGGTACATCGAGTCCATCAGCTGTTCGCGCGAGAAGATGCGGCCGGGGCGCGCGCTCAGCACCTTGAGCAACTGGTACTCCACGGCGGTCAGGCCGAGGTCGTGTCCAGCGATGGTGGCGCGCCAGGCGGCGTCTTCGAGCTTCAACCCATGGGGCAATTCGTCCGGGGTGGCGACGGCGTGCGTGCCACGGCGCAGCACGGCTTTCACGCGCGCGACCACCTCGCGTGGGCTGAAGGGCTTGCAGATGTAGTCGTCGGCACCGAGTTCGAGGCCCAGCAGGCGGTCGATCTCTTCCACACGCGCCGTGACCATGATGATGGCCGGGGCCTGCTGGCCTGGCGTGCCGGCACGCAGGGCCTTGCAGATGTCGAGGCCGCTCTTGCCAGGCAGCATGAGGTCAAGCAGCACAAGGTCCACCGGGTGGTGGGCCAGCCAGTCCTCGACTTCGTCGCCACGCGTGATGTGGTGGACGTGGTAGCCGGACTTCGTCAGATAGTCCACCAGCACACCGGCGATCTTGCTTTCGTCTTCGACGATCAGGATGCGGTCAGGCATTCGCGGGCTCCGGGTTCAGGGGCAGCCAGATGTCCCATCGCAACCCGCCAAGCGGGCTGGCCGAGGCTTGCATGCGGCCACCGTGGCCTTCAATGATGGCGTGCGCAATGGCCAGTCCCAGGCCCGACCCGCCGCTGGCGCTGGCACGCGATTCGTCCACGCGGTAGAGCCGCTCGGTCAGGCGGGGCAGGGCTGCGGGGGGGACGCCGGGTGCCGTGTCTTCCCAGGTCAGTTGCGCTTCCGTGTCGTGGCGCCGCACCTCCACCTGGAGCGTGGCGGGGGAGGCGCTGTAGCGCAAGGTGTTCTGCAGGAGGTTGTTCAACACCTGATCGAGGCGGTCACCGTCGGCGCGAACCTCCACGCCCTGCTCGAGTTCGGTGCGCACGTGCAAGGGCGTGCCCGACAGGCTCGCCGCATCGTTCAGGTGATGGCCCACGAAGCGGCCAAGGTCGAGCGGTGCGAAACGGTAGTCCAGCGCACCCAGGTCCGACAGGGAGAGCAGCCGCAGGTCTTCCACCAGCCGGGTGAGGCGGCTGACCTCCTGGGCGAGCGAATCGAGATTCGCGGTGTCGGGCTGGCGGATGCCATCCTGCAGCGCTTCGATCTCCGCGCGCAACGTGGCCAGCGGCGTGCGCAGTTCGTGTGCGATGTCGGCGATCCACTGCTGTCGGGCTTGCTGGGCCGCCTGCAGGGAGGTGGCCATGTGGTTGAAGGCTTCGGCCAGCTGGGCCAGTTCGTCGTGCCCGCGCGTGGGCAGGCGCACGCTGTAGTCGCCTTGTGCCACGGCGGCGGTGCCGTCGCCAAGCACCCGCAGGCGGCGCGACAGCCAGCGGGCGATCAGCGCCGCGTTGAGCAGCACGGCCGCGAGCATGCCCAGTGCGATGGCAGCGAAGGTGCGCGTCTGCTGGGCGAGGAACACCCGCTCCAGAGACGCCACCATCTGCAGGCGTGGCACATAACCCAGATAGCCCACGACCTGCTCATTGACCACGATGGCCTTGAGCACCGCCTGCTCCGTGCGGCCTTCCGGGCCCGCCAGCAGGTTGCGTTGTGGGTCGAGCAGCAGCAGCCGTGGATCGATGGTGAAGGTGGGTGGCACGTTCGGCGCCGGTGGTCCCGATGGCGGAGCGCCAGCCGGTGGTGCCTGCGGCGAAGGGTTGTGAGGCTGCGCGTCGGACGGCGTCTGTGCCGGCGGCGTCGGTGCCAGCTCGCCGGGGCGGCGTGGCATGCGTCCCGTGCCGAGCACCTCGCGAGAAAGGTCTTGCCAGCGCTGCCGGTCTTCGGTGATCCAGGCCCAGTTGCCATTCTGGCGATAGCCTTCGGCCAGTCGCACGATCATGGGCTGGAGGCGGTTCTCGTCGGCCTTGTTCAGGTACTCCACCAGCCCCTTGTCAAAGCTCCAGCTGTAGATCAGGTAGGCGGTCATCACCAGCACGACGTTCGCGCCGGCGATCGCGAGAAAAAGCTTCACCCGCAACGTGTCGAAGCGGGAGAGCCAGCCACGTGGACGTGGCGAGGGGGCGGGATGGTCGGTCGGCATGGTCACCCGAGACTAAACCCAAATCTTTCAAACTTTGTGCAAGCCATGCCACTGCGCGTGCTCATTCTTTCCATATTTGGCGGGCAATATTCCGCATCATTTCCAGCGCGCCACGCTGGCGCCATCCATCCGAACACACCGCACAGTCATGAACGAAGTCAAACGTGAAGGGGGCAAGGCCCCCGCCGGCCGCCGAAAGACCTGGAAACTGGCGCTGATTGCGCTCGTGAGTCTGGCCATCCTGGGGGGCGGTGGTTTCGCGTACTACCGCTGGGGGCCGGGGGCCAAGACGGAGAGCGCCTATATCACCGCGACCGTGCAGCGTGGTGACATTGAAGACCAGGTGAGCGCCACCGGTTCGCTGCAGCCGCGCGACTACGTGGACGTGGGTGCCCAGGTGTCGGGCCAGTTGCGCAAGATTCACGTGGAGGTGGGCAGCGAAGTCAAGGAGGGCGATCTGCTCGCCGAGATCGACGCCGAGACCTCGCAAGCCCGCGTGGACGCGAGCCGCGCCCAGCTGCGTTCACAGCAGGCCCAGATGGCCGAGCGCGAACTGACGCTGGCCAAGGCCGAGCGCGATCTGCAGCGCCAGAAGAACCTCGCGGCCGAGGAGGCCACCACCGCCGAGACGCTGCAGAACGCGGAGACCGCCGTGAAGACGGCGCGCGTACAGATCCAGTCGCTCAAAGCCTCCATGGAGCAGCTGCAGGCCAGCATGCGGGTGGAAGAAGCCAATCTCAAGTTCACCAAGATCTACGCGCCGATGGCGGGCACGGTGGTGAGCATCACCGCTCGCCAGGGTCAGACGCTGAACACCAACCAGTCTGCGCCCACGATCCTGCGCATCGCCGATCTGTCGATCATGACGGTGCAGACGCAGGTGTCGGAAGCCGACGTGAGCAAGCTGCGTGGCGGCATGCCGGTGTACTTCACCACACTGGGTGGTCAGGGTCGCCGCTGGTATGGCGAGCTCAAGAAGATCGAACCCACGCCCACCGTCACCAACAACGTGGTGCTCTACAACGCGCTGTTCGAAGTCCCCAACAACAACCGCAGCCTGATGACGAGCATGACCGCGCAGGTGTTCTTCGTGGTGGCAGAGGCCAAGGACGTGCTGGTGGTGCCGATGTCGGCGCTGACCATCCAGCGCGGCCCGCAGGGTGGCAACCGGGGCGGGCAGGGTGGCGCGGGTGGCAGCCGCGCGCCGGGCGTCACCTCGCCGACACCGCCGGCCCCTGCCACGACGTCACCAGCGGCTCCAGCATCGGGCGCTCGAGGCACGACAACGTCGTCGGTGCCCGTCACAGCCTTCAAGACGGTGTCGGACACCGTGTTGCTGGCGCAGGCCAGCCCAGGCGGCAATGCCGGCGAGCGTCCGCGTTTTGACCGCGAGGCGTTCCAGAACATGAGTGAAGAGGAGCGCGCCAGATTCCGCGAGCAGCGCCGCAAGGAGCGCGAAGCCGCTGGTGGCGCTGCGTCCGCGGGGCCGGGTGCGAACGGCGACCGTCCCCGGATGAGCCCGGAGGCATTCCAGAACATGAGTGAAGAGGAGCGCGCCAGATTCCGTGAGCAACGCCGCAAGGAGCGCGAGCAGGCGCAGGCGGGTGGCAGCAACGCCGCGCCGGCTGCGGCGGCGGGCAACGCTGCAGGCACTCCGCAGAAGCGCCCCGCTGCGGGAGGCGATGCCGCCGGCCCGGCGCGTGCGCCAGCCGCGTCGGGCACCGCGCCAGCCAACAGGGAGGCTGGTACGCCACCGGCCGCCGGCGCGGGTGTCGGTGTGCCCCGCGTGGAGGGCGCCAGGCCTACCCGCGGTCCGCGCCAGGCCAAGGTGAAGGTGATGGCCGAGGACGGCACCATCGAGGAGCGCGAGATCACCATCGGCATCAGCAACCGCGTGCACGCCGAAGTGCTCTCGGGCCTGAAGGAGGGCGACCGCGTGATCGCTGGCGTGCGCGAACCCGAGCGCCGCCCCGCGAACACACAGCAGGGCTCGGGGCTGGGCCAGCAGAACATGGGCGGCCCGGGTGGCATGCCGGGCGGCATGCCAGGTGGCGCCGGTGCCGGGGTCCGTCGATGAGCCAGTTGCCGCAGCCGCACGAGGCCGAGGCGCTGCGCGCCGCGCCGCTGGGCGCGGGCGTTCCACTGATCGATCTCAGCGGGATCACCAAGACGTATCACAACGGCGACCTGTCGGTCGAGGTGCTGCATGGCATCGACCTGCAGATCTACCCTGGCGAGATGGTGGCCATCATGGGGGCATCGGGTTCGGGCAAGTCCACCCTGATGAACATCCTCGGGTGCCTCGACAAGCCCACCACCGGTCGCTACCGCTTCATGGGCCGGGACGTTTCGGAGCTGGAGCGTGATGAGCTGGCCGAATTGCGCCGCGACGCCTTTGGCTTCGTGTTCCAGAGCTACAACCTGATTGCCACGGGCTCCGCCGCGGACAACGTCGAGGTGCCTGCCGTGTATGCAGGCATTCCGCCGGCCGAGCGCCATGAACGCGCGGCCGAGTTGCTGGGTTCGCTGGGCCTTGGCGATCGCATGCACCACCGGCCGAACCAGCTCTCGGGCGGTCAGCAGCAGCGCGTGTCGATCGCGCGCGCGCTCATGAACGGCGGCCGGGTGATTCTGGCCGACGAGCCGACCGGTGCGCTCGACAGCAAGAGCGGCGCCGATGTGATGGTGCTGCTGAAGGAGCTGGCGGCGCAGGGGCACACGGTGATCCTCATCACCCACGCGGCCGAAGTGGCCGAGCATGCCCAGCGCGTGATCGAGATCAAGGACGGCAACATCCTGTCCGATCCGGGGCCTCGCCCGCCCGAGGGCCAGGCCGCGCAGGCCGCCATGAACTGGACCGCGCGTGCCGGCCGCATCTCGCACCTGAGCGATGTGGTCGAAGCCGCCAAGACCGCCTTGCGCGCGCTGCGCGCCAACGTGTTCCGTGCCATCCTGACCTTGCTGGGCATCGTGATTGGTGTGGCCTCGGTGATTGCCATGCTCGCCATTGGCGATGGCGCCAAACAGGTGGTGATCGACCGCATCAGCGCGATGGGGTCCAACCTGTTGCTGGTGCGGCCCGGTGCGCCCAACCAGCGCGGCTTCCAGAACATCGCCACCCTGGTGCTGTCCGACGTACAGGCCATCGACAGGGAGGTGCCCAACGTGCTGGCCGCCGTGCCCGAGCAGAGCAGCACCGCCACGCTGCGCTATGGCGAGGCGGATTACTCGAGCAGCGTCCTGGGCACATCATCGAAGTTTCCCGTGGCGCGCCAGTGGAAGGTGGCGCGCGGTACCTTCTTCACCGACGAGGACGAGCAGGAATACGCCACCGTCGCCGTACTGGGGCAGACCGTGGCCAAGGCGCTGTTCCCGGGCGGTGAGGATCCGCTGGGCAAATACGTGCTGGTCAACAACCTGATCTTCCAGGTGGTCGGCGTGATGAGCACGCGCGGTGCGTCGCCCAACGGGCAGGACCAGGACGACGTGGTGATGGTCCCTTACGCCACCAGCCAGCTGCGGCTGTCCGGTCAGCGCTTCCTGCGCAACGTCACGGTGGCGGTGGCCGACGTGAGCCGCATCGACGAGACGCAGTCCGCCGTGGAGTCCCTGCTGGCCGAACGCCATGGCGTGATCGACTTCCAGATCCGCAACATGGCGTCGATCATCGACACAGCCACCGAAACGCAGAACACCATGACCATCCTGCTGGGCTCGATCGCCGCGATCTCGCTGCTGGTCGGCGGCATCGGGGTGATGAACATCATGCTGGTCAGCGTGACCGAGCGCACGCGCGAGATCGGCATCCGCATGGCCACCGGTGCGCGCATGCGCAACATCCTCCAGCAGTTCCTGATCGAGGCGCTCGTGGTGTCCGCGCTGGGCGGGCTGATCGGGGTGGTCATCGGGCTGGGCGTGGCGTTCGTGATCGGTGCGACCGGCACGGCCGTGCAGTACTCCGTCACGCCCGTGGTGCTGGCTTTTGGCTGTGCCTTCGCCACCGGTCTGGTCTTTGGCTACCTGCCCGCGCGCAAGGCAGCGCGCCTGGATCCTGTCGTGGCCCTGTCTTCCGAATGAGCACCGTGATGAAACCGTTTGAACTTCCCCTGGCCCGACCGCTCGCGCTCGCCCTTGTGCTGGCCCTGCAGGCGTGTGCCACCACCACCGACCCGGCGCGTGGCCCTGTTGTCGACATGCCAGCCGCCTGGAGCCCGGCCATGGCGCCGGCCGAGTCCCCGCAACTGACCGCCGCCTGGTGGCAATCCTTTGGCTCGCCACCGCTGGAGCGCCTGATCGAAGAAGCCCAGGCCAACAGCCCGGACCTGCGCATCGCCATCGAGCGCATGCGCCAGGCCGATATCGCGTTGCAGCAGGCCGGCATTTCGCGCCTGCCTTCGGTGAACGGCAGCCTGGGCAGTTCTGCCGGCCGCACCGAAGCGCCCGGTACGCCTTCCACGTCGCGTGAATCGAGCAGCGCAGGTTTGTCCGTCAGCTACGAGGTCGATCTCTGGGGCCGCATCGCGGCCGGTGTTCGCGCAGGCGAAGCCTCTTTCCAGGCCAGCCAGTACGACTGGAAGACCGCGCGCCTGACGCTGCTCACCTCGGTGGCCAACAACTATTTCCTCTGGCTCAACACCGCCGAGCGTCTGCGCATCGCGCGCGAAAACCTGGCGATCGCCGAGCGCGTGCTGGCCATCGTCGAGGCGCGCCAGCGCAACGGTGTGGCCACGGCGCTGGAGGTCTCGCAGCAACGCACCACCGTGTTGTCGCAGCGCACCGCCCTGTTGCCGATTGAACTGCAGCAGCGGCAGACTGCCACCGCGCTGGCGTTGCTGCTGGGGCGTGTGCCGCAAGGCTATGCGCCGGAGGCCGGCGAATTCACGCAACTGCGCGTGCCCGACATCACGCCGGGCCTGCCGTCGTCGCTGCTCACGCGCCGTCCCGATCTGGCATCCGCCGAAGCACAGCTTGCGGCCTCCGACGCCAACGTGGAAGCCGCACGCAAGGCGCTGCTGCCCAGCCTGTCGTTGTCGGCGTCGGGCAGCCTGGGCACGTCGGCACTGATCAGCCTGGCCGATCCGACGCGCAGCGTGTCGATCGGCATTTCGCTGGCGCAGTCGATCTTCGACGGTGGACGGCAGCGCCTGCAGATCCGCAGCACCGAGTCGCAGCGCGTTGTGCTGATCGAGAACTATGGCAAGGCGATCCGCACCGCGCTCAAGGAAGTGGACGACGGCCTGGGCAATGTGGAGCGCAGCCAGCGGCAGGAAGCCTTGCAGCGTGAGGTGGTCGCGCAGGCACGGCGTTCGCTGCAGCTCGCCGAGCTCCGCTACCGGGAAGGCAGTGGCGATCTGCTGTCGGTGCTGGACGCACAGCGCACGCTGTTCTCCGCACTCGATGCGCTGGCGACACAAGGGCTGTCGCGCCTGACCGCGGCACTCGACCTGTACAAGGCCCTGGGCGGCGACTGGGCTGGCCTGCCGCCTTCCCTCTCCTGAAAAGCAGGCACGGAACGCAAATTTTGAAGGCGTTCCGGCATTTTTCTAAATGAGAATAGTTATAATTCGCAGGCTAATGGACGCAGGCGGTTACCGCCTTCGCAATGTCCCGCATTCCGTCGGCTTCCGACCCGTTTCTGCGTTGTCCATATTCCCGTGAAGAATCCTTCAGCCGCCCAGGCGGCCTCCAACCGTGCCTACTGGCTCAAGACGCTGCACCAGTGGCACTGGATCAGCTCGGCGCTCTGCCTGATCGGCATGCTGCTCTTCGCCTTCACGGGCATCACCCTCAACCACGCTGCCGACATTCCGGCCACCCCGAAGGTGCAGCAGAAGGTGGTGCAGCTGCCCGAGGCGCTGCGAAGCGCGCTCGCATCCAGGGACGACGAGGCAGACAACCTGGCGCTGCCCTCCGAGGTGCACCGCTGGCTGGCTGAGGCCTTGGACATCTCGCTGCCCGGCACCGCCGCGGAGTGGTCTCCCGAGGAGATCTACCTGTCGTTGCCGCGCCCTGGTGGTGACGCCTGGCTGCGCATCGAACGCAAGACGGGCAGCGTGGAGTACGAGCGAACCGACCGGGGCTGGATCTCGTACTTGAACGACCTGCACAAGGGCCGCCACACCGGCACGGCCTGGAAATGGCTTCTCGACGTCTTCTCGGTGGCCTGCCTGGTGTTCTGCATCACCGGTCTGTTCATTCTCAAGTTCCATGCAACGAGCCGCCCCACGACCTGGCCCATGGTGGGCATGGGACTGGTGATCCCCCTGTTGCTCGTGATCCTGTTCATTCATTGACCGCTTTAAGGAGCCGCGCTTTCATGATCATCCGTTACGCCACCGCCATTTCCGCAGCCGGACTCGCCTGGCCGGCCATGGCCGCCGATCTGGCGCTCAAGGTCGAAATTCCTCGCCTGACCGTCGCGGAGTACCACCGTCCCTACGTGGCGATCTGGATCGAAAAGCCCGACCAGGCGTTCGCCGGCAACCTTGCCGTCTGGTACGACATCAAGCTGCGCAACAACGAGGGCACCAAGTGGCTCAAGGACATGCGGGCCTGGTGGCGCAAGAGCGGTCGCGAACTCACCATGCCGGTCGATGGCCTCAGTGGGGCCACGCGCGCGCCGGGTGAACACACCGTGCAGTTCACCGATGCGACCGCGCTCGGCAAGCTGGCGCCGGGTGAATACAGCCTCGTGCTCGAGGCCGCGCGAGAAGTCGGCGGGCGCGAGCAGGTGAGGGTGCCTTTCGTGTGGCCACCCAAGGCGGCCACCACCACACAGGCGCGTGGCGAGCATGAACTCGGTGCGATCAGCGTCACCGTCAAACCCTGACCAACCGAACCGATTGGAGACCTCCATGAAAAACACCTTCGTCCGCGCCCGCACCTTCGCTCTGGCGGTCACCGCCACCGCTGTGCTGGCCCTCCCGGCCGCTGTCCACGCGCACCGTTCCTGGCTGCTGCCTTCAGGCACCATCTATTCGGCCCAGCAACCCTGGGTGACGGTCGATGCCGCCGTGTCCAACGACATCTTCTATTACGAGCACAACGCCGCCGGTCTCGACAACCTCGTCGTGATCGGCCCGGATGGCCAGCCTGTTCAGGCGGAGAACCAGGCCAAGGGCCGCTACCGCAGCATGTTCGACGTCAAGCTGGACAAGCAGGGTACCTACCGCCTCGCTCTGGTGAACGATGCGCTCATCGTCAGCTTCCGGGTGGGCGCTGAGACCAAGCGCCTGCGCGGCACGGCCGAATCGCTGGCCAGGGAAATTCCGGCGAACGCCGAAGATCTGCGTGTGAGCCAGTCGCAAAACCGTGTCGAGACTTTCGTGACGTCCGGCAAACCCACCACCGAAGCGCTAAAGCCCACCAACCGTGGCATCGAACTGGTGCCGGTGACGCACCCGAACGATCTTGTGGCGGGCGAGACGGCCACGTTCCGTTTTCTGGACAACGGCAAGCCGGCCGCTGGCTACGCCACCACAGTCATTCTGGCGGGCCTGCGCTACCGCAGCGAGTTGGGCGAAATCCGCCTGACCACCGATGACAACGGTGAGATCCAGGTGAAGTGGCCCGCTGCGGGCATGTACTGGCTGAATGTGGTGCCACCCCGGGCCCCTGGTGCGGGTGGCCCTGGTCAAGGTGGTCCTGGCCCGGGCGGGCCGGGGGCAGGTGCCCCCGGCGCAGGGCCGGTCGCCGGCGCTCCTGGTGGTGCGCCGGGCGCGCGCCCCGCGCCCACCGGCCCGGCAGGCACGCTAGCCGAGCCGGTGCGCCGCTCGGGCTACAGCCTGACGCTGGAAGTGCTGCCGAACTGATCCACCGGCCCTGGCCGACATGCCCCAGTCCATGCAGATGGCTGGGGTTGTTTTTTTCAACCGACCCGAACCGACATGACCCGCGTGCTGGTGCCCTTGCAGCTGGATGACTCCATGCCCTTGCTCGCCGCACAGGCTCATCGTCTCGAGGGGCAGACGATGGGTACCACCTGGCAGGTGCTCTGGGCCACCACCGGGCCATCGCAAGGCCAGGCGGTGCGTGTCGCCGTGCAGGACGAGCTTGATCTCGTCGTCGCCCAGATGAGCACCTGGCTTGCCGGCTCCGACGTTGACCGCTTCAACCGCGCCGCAGCCGGGACGCTGCACACCGTGCCTGAAGCCATGGCGGCCGTGCTGGATGCCGCGCTGTGGATGGCCCATGTGTCTGACGGGGCCTTCAATCCTGCCGCCGGCGCGCTGGTGAACCTGTGGGGATTCGGGCCCGGCCCGCGCTACACCGATCCGGGTTTCGAGCCACCCTCCGAAGGAGCGGTGCTGGGGGCTCTGGCGCTGAAAGACTGGCGTGCACTGGCCTGGAACGCAACCACCCGGGAGGCACGCCAACCGGGTGCGGTTCTGCTTGACTTCTCCGCGATCGCCAAAGGCTACGCCGTGGATCGCGTGTCGCGTCGGCTGGCGGGCATGGGCTTGGCACATCACCTCGTGGAGGTCGGAGGTGAATTGCGCGGCAGCGGCCTGCGTCCGGGCGGGCAGCCTTGGTGGGTCGATCTCGAGTCGCCGCCCGTGGCATCCGGCCCATCCGCGCTACAGACGACCCGTGTGGCGTTGCACAGCATGGCGGTGGCCACCTCCGGCGACTACCGGCGCGTGTACACCCGCGACGGCGTGCGCTGGCCGCACACCATCGATCCGCGCAACGGCCGGCCCTTGTCGAACGGTCTGGCGTCGGTGAGTGTGCTGCACGCGGAATGCATGTGGGCCGACGCGTGGTCCACCGCGCTGACCGTGCTTGGCCGCGACGAAGGACTGGCGCTGGCGACGGCCCACGGCATTGCGGCGCTGTTCGTTCAGCGCGGAGCCGATGGTCGGCTTGCCGAAACCCTGACCCCCGCCATGAAGGAACTCGCTGCGTGAACGCGGTGAGGCGTGTTGAATGACGAGTGAAAAGATTCTCTATGCCCTGGCCACGGTGCTGTGCTACGCCCTCATGTGCGGTGCCATCGCCTGGCAGCACCGCAGCCGTCAGCGCGCTGCGCAACGGCGCGCCGACGCCTTGTTGCCCGCCACACCGGGCGTGCCCGCCTGGTGGGTGGCGTACGCCAGCCAGACCGGCCAGGCGGAGGAGCTCGCGCTGCAGACCGCGCAGGCCCTGCACACGGCGGGGGTGCCCGTGCGGCTTGCGCCCCTGAGCCAGATCAGCCTGGCCGACCTGCAGCGGGCCGATCGGCTGCTGTGCATTGCCAGCACCTACGGTGAAGGCGATCCACCCGACAGCGCTGTGCCGTTCGCGCGCCTGGTGATGGCGAATGCGGAGGCCTCGCTGGCGCACCTGCACGTCGGGATGCTCGCGCTGGGGGACAAGACCTATGCGCACTTCTGCGGTTTCGGCCGCGCGCTCGACCGCTGGCTGGTGGACCGCGGAGCTCAGCCGCTGTTCGAGCGCATCGACGTCGACAAGAGCGATCCCGAAGCGCTGCAACGCTGGCGCCAGCACCTGGCCCACCTGGCGGGCACGAGCGATCTGCCGGACTGGGAAGCGCCGGCGTTGCAGGCATGGCAGTTGCGCGCCCGGCGGCATCTCAACCCTGGCAGCGCGGGCGAGGAAGTGCATCACCTGGAGCTGGTGCCGCAGGCCGATGTGGCGTTGCCCAACTGGCAGGCAGGCGATCTGGTTCAGGTGGAGGTGCCCGGTGCGCCCGGCGAACCGCGCGACTATTCCATCGCCTCGGTACCGCAGGACGGTGCCGTGCATCTGCTGGTGCGCCGTGCGCGGCGCACGGACGGCACGTTGGGCGTGGCGTCGGGCTGGCTCACGCAGGCCGCCGTGGACAAGACCCCGGTGTCGCTGCGCGTGCGCGCGCACGGGGGATTCCGCATCGGCGACAACGCTTCGCGTCCCTTGATCCTGATCGGCAACGGCACCGGCCTGGCGGGGCTTCGCGGCCACATTCGCGGCCGGCTTGCCTCGGCCGGTCGGCTGGCCGATGCCGACAGCGTGCGGCGGCCAGACAACGTCGCGCCCATGTGGTTGCTGTTCGGAGAGCGCAACGCGCTCTGCGACGCGCATTACCGCAGCGAGATCGACGCCTGGGCGCGGCAGGGCTGGCTCAGCCGGGTGGACTGGGTGTTCTCACGCGACCAGAGCGAGCGTCTGTATGTGCAGCACAGGCTGGCCAGCGCTGGCGACACGGTGCGACAGTGGGTGGCCGATGGCGCGGCCATCTACGTCTGCGGCAGCCTCGAAGGCATGGCCGGCGAGGTGAACCTCGGCCTGCAGCAGATCCTTGGCGACGAGGCGCTGCAGCAACTCGTGGCAGAAGGCCGCTACCGTCGGGACGTCTACTGATCCACCCCGCGCGTCAGGCGCTGGCCGGTTGGATCAGGTCTCTGCCCACTGCTGAAGGAGCTTGTGATAGTGGCCCGTGAGGGCGACCACTTCGGCGGTGTCACCGAACTGGTTGCGCAATTTGAGGATGGTCATGTCGAGCTCGAACAGCATCGAGCGCCGCCAGGCATCGCGCACCAGACTTTGCGTCCAGAGGAATGAGGCCACGCGAACGCCACGGGTCACGGGCTCCACGCGGTGCAGGCTGGTGGAGGGATAGACGATCGCGTCGCCCGCATCCAGTTTGATCTCGTGCGTGCCGAAGCTGTCCTCCGCGATCAACTCGCCACCTTCGTATTCATCGGGGTCGTTGAGGAACACCGTGGTGGACACATCCGTGCGCACCTTCTGGCCGGTGAAACGGTCGGTCTGGATGGTGTTGTCGATGTGGTTGCCGTAGTGCCCACCGCCTTCGTAGCGGTTGAACATCGGCGGCAACATGGTGGCGGGCAATACCGCCGAAACAAAAAGAGGGTGACGCTGCAGCGCCTGTGCGATGCGTTGCGACAGGGGCGCGAACACCGGTGATGAGGTGTCGAGCTGCAGGTTGCGCTTGACGTTGGCGGCCTGCGGCCCGGTGCTGCGCAAACCATCGACCCAGCCCTGGGTGTCGAGCGCCTGTCGGATCTCGGCGACTTCGGCCTGGGCAAGAACCTGGGGAATGTGCAGCAGCATGGTGTGTCTTTGTTGAAACGGGAAAAGGCCCGCCGTGCGGCGGGCCTTTTCGAGGGTTGCTCCAGGGGAGCCGGAATCAGAACTTGAAGTTGGCCGTCAGGGCGGCGGAGCGGGGTGCACCCAATGCCAGACGCGAACCACCGTTGTTCAACACAGAGAGGTATTCCTTGTCGAACAGGTTGTAGACGTTGAGGCGCACGCTGACCTTGTCGCTGAACTGGTAAGCCACCATGGCGTCAGCCACCCAGGACGACGGAATGTTGGGCACGTTCTGTGTGGAAAGATTGGTGCCGGCGGTGATCACGCGCTTCTGTTCCGACGTGTAACGCGCGCCCAGACCCAGCGTCCACTTGTCAAGCTGGTACGAGTTCCAGAGCGTGAAAGTCAGGTCGGGTGACCAGCGAACGCTGTCAGTGGTCGTCGTCGCGCTGCGTTGATCGATCTGCTTGGTGCTGGTCTTGGCCAGGCCGGCTGTGATCTGCCAGAAGTTGGTGATCTGGCCGACGGCAGACAGCTCAATACCTTGCACCTGTGTCTTGCCGAACTGCTGCGTCGTGTTGCTGATGTAGTCGTAGCTGGTCTGGTTGTCGTTGACGGTGCGGAACACGGCGGCGGCTACATTCAAGCGCTTGTTGAGCAACTCCCATTTCGTGCCGAGTTCGACGGTCTGGGTTTTCTGCGGATCGAGCGCCGGGTTGTTGATATTGCCCGCCGCGGTGCTGAGCTGAGCGTCGGTGCCTGGCGGCGTGGACGAGTTGGCATACGAGGCGTACACACTGCCGTTTTCCGCTGGCTTGTAGACGCCGCCAAAGCTCCAGCTGACAAGGCTGCGCGAATCGTCCAGGTCCGTGAGCGCGCCAGCGGTATCGAAGGTGCGAGTTCTTAGCTTGTAGCGGTCCACCCGCACCCCGCCGTTCAACGACCACCGATCGTTGAGCTTGGCGGTGTCGAAGACGTACAGCCCCAGCGTGCTGACGCTGCGAAGGTTTTGTGCGCCACTGGCAAATGGGATGGGCAGTGCCTGGTAGGGGTCGGGGTTGTACAGATTGGCCGGCGTGATGGTGAGCCCGGTGGTGGCGAACGAGATGTCCTTGTATGTCTCGCGCATGAGTTCGACGCCTGCTGCCAGCGAGTGTTGCATTCCACCTGCGCTGAACTCGGTGTTCATGCTGGTCTGATTGGCGACGATGGTGTTTTCGCGGTCAACGCGCTGGCGTGAGCGGCTGATCGTCCAGGTGGCAGGGTCGGCTGTCACCGCGGTGATCGCGTTGATGCCTGTGAGCACGCGCTCGTTGTGATTCTGACCAACTCGAGTAACGTTGCGCACGGTGGTACCTTGACCGAGGTCGTGTTCGACCTTGGCGGTGAACATGTCGGCTTCAATTTTCTCGCGGTCGTTGACGCTGCCGTAGTAGTTTTCGCGGTTGACCTTGGCTGCCCCGCGGATGGCTGCGCTTGCGTTGTAGAAGCCTTCGAAACCGATCGAAGGAATGCCACCGTCGGGCACGTTCTTCTGGCGAACGTGCTGGCTGTACAGGTGAATACGGGTCGGCGTGTTCAAGCCAGTGACATATGACAGCGCCAGCCCTTGACCGGTGTTCTCCACGTAGTCACGGCCGTCAACGCCGCTGTCCTGAACCATGGCATTCAGGCGGAAAGCCGAGGTCTCGCCGAGCTGCTTGTTCAGGTCGACGGTGGCGCGCTTGCGGCTGGCGGTACCGATCGTGCCGGAGGCGCTGCTCTCGTCACCCAGGTGGGCCTGTTTGGAGATCAGGTTGAGGAAGCCCGAGGCCGCACCCCGGCCGGTTTCGGCGCCAGCCGCGCCCTTGACGATTTCGACCTGCTCCAGGTTGAAGGTATCGCGCGTCACGGAGCCGAGGTCGCGGATGCCGTCGACGAAGGTGTTCTGTTGCAGCGAGAACCCGCGCAACTGGAAGGTGTCGCCGGCGGACGTGTTGCCGTTCTCACCCATCTGCATGGTGATGCCGGGGGTGTTGCGCAGCGCTTCCATCAGGGTGACGGCGCCTTGTTCCTCCAGCACGTCCTTCTTGATGATCTGGATCGTCTTGGGGGTGTCGACCAAGGGTGCCGTGAATTTGTCGTTGGCCGACTTGTCGGCCTTGAACGGAACTTCGGGGGCTTCCTTGACGGTCACCGTGGGCAGTGTCGGCGTTTGCTGGGCCAGGCCGGCGACGGGAACGGAGGCGGCGAGAAGGGCCAGGAGATGGACAGGCTTGCTGTGTTTTCGGCTGCGGATGTGTGCCATTTGTGAGTCCTTGCGGTGCGATGGTGTGTTGGCTGGCGCGCATCCACATCGCACTCGCTGGGTGCACAGGGCACAACAGGCGATCGAAAAGGGGGCTTGGCTGGCTTCGGCCGGGATTATCACAAATAAAAATCATTCCTATTCACAATTCTTCCATTTTGTTGTGAATTTGCGTCAGGAACGATCAATGGCGCCAGGGCCATGAAGCCGTGGCGCTTGGCCGCTAACCGAGGTCAGCGGGCGAGGCGGGTGTGCGTCAGAAGCGCGCGTTCAGGCTGATCCAGAAGTTGCGCGACTTGGCCTTGACGTTGTAGTCGTCGACGAAAGTCGGTGCCTGTCCACCCACGCAGGTGGTGCCCGTTGTACAGGCCGCGAACGTGGTTCGGTAGGTCGTGAAATCGTGATCGAGCAGGTTGTTGATCCGGGCGTTGATCGTCACGTTCTTGCTCAGGCGGAAGGAGCCGCCCAGGTGGAAGATGTTGTACGACTTGTAGAACAGCGCGCTGTTGGTGGCGGTGTCCCAGCCACGGTAGCGATCGGAAGCAGCCTCCATCGTCAGGAACATTTCCAGCGCAGGGGTCGCCGCCCACGACAACGTGGTGTTGGCCATGTGCTTGGCGCTCTCCGACAAGGGTCGGCCAATGGCTGCGCCGCTTTTCTGTTCGGAGTCGGTGTAGGTGTAGTTGGCGCGCAGCATCCAGGTCGGCGAGATCCTGTAGCGGCCAGCCAGCTCGAAGCCGTTGATCTCTGCCCGGCTGATGTTCTGCGTCTGTGCGAAGTCGGCGAACCCGAGGGCCAGCCAGCCGGTGCCGACGTCGGCGCAAGTGGCTGGATTGGAGCCGGCCACCTCGCAGTTCTGCACGCGCGGGCCACCGCTGTCGATCTTGTCCTTGAACCGGTTCTGGAACACCGTTGCATTGAAGCTGTGGCCGTTGGGGCTGTTGAAGTAGGCCGCCAGTTCGCCGTTGACGCTGGTTTCCGGTTGGAGGTCGGGGTTGCCAACGAAGGGCGAGGTGCCCTGGCCGCCAAATCCGGTGATGCCGGGGAAGAGCTGGCTGGTCTTGGGCGTCTTGTAGCCGGTGCTCACGCCGCCCTTGAAGGTCCAGGAGGGGGACGCCTCCCACACGCCATAGACGCGAGGGCTGGTCTGGCCGCCGAAGATGTTGTGGTTGTCGTGGCGCACACCGGTGGTCAGCGTCACATTCTGGCGAAGTTGCCAGTTGCCCTCGGCGAATACCGACTTCATCTTGTGTTCCTGCACCGTGCCCGGTCGCGGGTTGTTGCCGAACATGCCGAAGGTGCCGTCCTCCATCTCGCCGTCGATGAACTGACCGCCGACAACGATGAGGTGGTCGCCCAAAGGCATGTCGAGCTTGGCGTCCAGCGTGTACTGGCGGGTTTCCATGACGCGTGCGGGCCGTGGCAGGAAGGCTTCGAGTGTGGCGCGCTGGGCTGGCGTCATGGCGGCCAGCTTGGCCGCAGCGGTCGCGCCGGGTACGGCATTCCATAGCGCTTGCAGTCGCGCACGCTCTTCAGGGGAGAAAGGCAGGGTGCGGCCCTTGTTGGCCGTGTCGACGTAGGACAGCGAGACCTCGCTGTTGCCGATGTCCCACTTGCCTTTGTGTGTGAGCGACCATTGGTCCCGGGTGAACTTCTGTTCGGGCAGGTAGCCGACCTGAGGCGCCACCACGCCACCCGACGCTCGCCAGATGGTGCTGATGCTGTCCACGGTGCCGAGCGGGAAACTGCCGTCTGCTTCCGGACGGTTGTTGTACTCCTGGCGTGACGCGTCAATATCGAAGATGAACTCGTGCCGGCTGTTGGGCGTGAGTGCGAGGCGCAGACCGAGGCTCTGGTTCTCGTTGTCGACCGTCTTGCCACCGCCGCCGAAACCAAGCACGCGTGGGCGCACTTCTCCGTTGGGGTACACGATATCGCCGTAGTTGGGTTTCGAGGCTTCGCGGTTGTAGATGCTGCCGCGGATCTGCATGCCCAGCAGGCCCGGCTTGATCGGTCCCATCAGATTGAAATCGGTGGTGCGGTCGTTGCCGAAGTCCTTGTTTTCCTGGTGTGTGAACGACTGGGTCACCGAGCCCGTCCACCGGTCAGGGATCTTGCGCGTGATGATGTTGATCACGCCACCCAGCGCATCAGCGCCGTAGAGCGTGGACATCGGACCCCGGATCACCTCAATGCGTTCGATGGCCTCGATCGGTGGGATGTGATTGAACTGGTTGCCACCGAAGGAATTGGGATACAGATCCCCGTTGTTGTTCTGGCGCTTGCCGTCCACCAGGATCAGGGTGTAGTCGCCGCCCATGCCCCGGATGCTGATCGTGCCCTGGCCAGTCTTGTCGGTGGTTTCGCCCACGTCAACACCCTCGATGTCGCGCACGGCGTCCAGCAGGGTGGTGTAGGGGCGTTTGGCGAGTTCCTCGCGTGTCACCACCGAAATACTGGCTGGCGCGTCCGCGATTTTCTGTTCGACACCGGAGGCGGAAACCACCACCTCCGACAGGGAGCCGCCTTCGGCTTGCTGAGCCTGTGCCAGGCCGAGGCTCAAGACGTACAGGCTGCATGCCACGGCGGTGGCCTGCAGCGGGAAGCGGTTGCCCGAAGAAACGCCGCGCTGGCCGGCCAGCGAGGTGGATGCTTTCGACATCGGAAATCCTTATGTATGGATGCGTTGATACAGACGGCTGGCGTGCATCCACTCGTACGCGCATCACACAAGGACGGGTCTCAGGGGCTGGCTGGCTAACTCCTGTCATTATTACAAATGAAAACCATTCTTGTTAAGTTTTCTATAATTTTTTTGTGATAGCCCGCAGAGAGGGTGTCGATAGCGACCTCCGGGCGCGCCGCTTGCCCTTGGAGAGGTCGAATTCGCCTGCTGCTCAAGTGTGGTAAACAAGGCCCTGTCCAGACGGCCCCTTGTTGCGTCGCAGCAAAAAGCTATCGGGCGAATAAAGACTATCAATCCTGAAGTTTGGTAGTCTTTTGCTATCATTGCGGCTATCGCGATACAGAAGGCTTCTCCTGCTGGTCGCAGTCCCTTTTCTTTTTCTTAACCAAACCAAGGAAAACCATGTCCCTGATCAACACCGCAGTCCAGCCCTTCAAGACCACGGCCTTCCTGAACGGCAAGTTCATCGACGTCAGCGACGAAACGCTCAAGGGCAAGTGGTCCGTGCTGATCTTCATGCCGGCCGCCTTCACCTTCAACTGCCCCACCGAAGTGGAGGATGCGGCCGAGAACTACGCAGAGTTCCAGAAGGCCAAGGCGGAGGTCTACATCGTGACCACCGACACGCACTTCTCGCACAAGGTGTGGCATGAAACCTCGCCTGCCGTGGGCAAGGCCAAGTTCCCGCTGGTGGGCGACCCGACGCACGTGCTGACCAATGCCTTTGGCGTGCACATCCCTGAAGAAGGTCTTGCGCTGCGTGGCACTTTCATCATCAACCCCGAAGGCATCATCAAGACGGCGGAGATCCATTCCAACGAGATCGCCCGTGATGTGAAGGAAACGCTGCGCAAGCTGAAGGCCGCCCAGTACACCGCCGCCCATCCGGGTGAAGTCTGCCCCGCCAAGTGGAACGAAGGTGCCAAGACCATCGCTCCCTCGCTGGATCTGGTCGGCAAGATCTGATTCCACAGATCCGAGATGAGGCATCGCCTCACCGGTTTGTCATGGCAATACCTGCGGGCCCACGAGGCCGGCGGGTTGCTCCCTGGCCGCCTATCGATTCGCAGGAGGCCGGTTCTCAAAGTCGCTTGAAAAGGAAACACATCATGTTGGACGACACCCTGAAGGCTCAACTCGGCGCTTACCTTGAGCGCGTGACCCAACCTTTCGAGATCGTCGCCTCCCTGAGCGACTCTGAGAGCTCCCGTGAAATGCTCGATCTGCTGCAGACCATCCAGGGCCTGCGCAGCGACAAGATCACTTTGAAGACCGACGGGCAGGACGCACGCAAGCCGTCCTTCACGCTGCAGCGCGCGGGCACCAGCACCTCGCTGCGTTTCGCTGGACTTCCGCTGGGCCACGAATTCACCTCGCTGGTGCTGGCCTTGCTCTGGACCGGCGGCCACCCGCCCAAGGTGGAGCAGGACGTGATCGAACAGATCCAGGCGCTGGACGGTGACTTCGACTTCGAGGTCTACATGTCCCTGACCTGCCACAACTGCCCGGATGTCGTGCAGGCGCTGAGCCTCATGGCTGTGCTCAACCCACGCATCAAGACCTCCGTGATCGAGGGCGGCGCGTTCCAGGAAGAGGTGACGGCGCGCGAGATCATGGCTGTGCCCATCGTGTTCCTGAATGGTGAGGTGTTCGGCTCGGGCCGCATGACGGTCGAGGAGATCGTCGGCAAGCTCGACGTGAACGCCGATGCCCGCGAGGCCGCCAAGCTCAATGCGCGGGACCCGTACGACGTGCTGATCATCGGTGGTGGTCCCGCCGGTGCAGCGGCCGCGGTGTATGCCGCGCGCAAGGGCATTCGCGTGGGCGTCGCAGCCGAACGCTTCGGTGGACAGGTGAACGACACGATGGCGATCGAGAACTACATCAGTGTGCTGGAGACCGACGGCCCGAAGTTCGCCGCCGCGCTGGAAGCGCAGGTGCGCCACTACGACGTCGACATCATGAACCTGCAGCGCGCTGAAAAGCTGATTCCCGCGAGCGAGCCGGGTGACCTGGTGCAGGTCGAGATGGCCAATGGCGGCGTGCTGAGCGCGCGCAGTGTGATCCTGTCGACCGGTGCGCGCTGGCGCAACGTCAACGTGCCAGGCGAGGCCGAATACCGCAACAAGGGTGTGGCGTACTGCCCGCACTGCGATGGCCCGCTGTTCAAAGGCAAGCGTGTGTCCGTCATTGGTGGCGGCAACTCGGGCGTGGAGGCTGCGATCGATCTGGCGGGCATCGTGCAGCACGTGACACTGGTCGAATTCGCCGATGCGCTCAAGGCCGACGCGGTGCTGGTGAGCAAGCTCAAGAGCCTGCCGAACGTGGACATCCATGTGAACGCGCAGACGACCGAGATCACCGGAGCGGATGGCAAGGTGAATGGCCTGAGCTACAAGGACCGTGTGAGCGGTGAGCTGCACCATATCGAGCTCGAAGGCGTCTTCGTGCAGATCGGCCTGGTGCCCAACACGGAGTTTCTCAAGGGCACAGTCACGCTCAGCCGGTTCGGTGAGATCGAAGTGGACGCCAAGGGCCACACCAATGTGCCAGGCGTGTTCGCGGCAGGCGACTGCACCACCGTGCCTTACAAGCAGATCGTGATCGCTGCCGGTGCTGGTTCGACGGCCGCGCTCAGCGCCTTCGACTACCTGATCCGTCAGCCGGTGGCCGCGGCACAGGTCGAAACCGTCGCGGCCTGATATCGGCGCAGGGAAGGGCGCGCAGCCCTTTCCCTTGCCGATGTGTCAGTGGGCAGTTGCTGCGGCTGCACCGATACCGGTTTCCGACCGCACTTGCTGTGCCAGGAAGCCCGCGCGGTCCACGCGTGCGCGCTGGCTTCGATCCAGCACCGAGAACAGCCAGATGCCGGCAAAGCCGATGGCCATCGAGAACAGCGCGGGCGAGGTGTAGGGGAAGAGGGCCGAGCCCTTGGGATTGCCCAGCGTGGCTTCCCACACGGAGGGTGACACCACCGTGAGCGCGACCGACGACACCAGCCCCATGAAGCCGCCGATCACCGCGCCTTTGGTGGTGCAGTCCTTCCACAGCACACTCATGAAGAGCACGGGGAAGTTGGCGGACGCCGCAATCGCGAACGCCAGCGAGACCATGAAGGCGATGTTCTGCTTTTCGAACGCGATGCCCAGCACCACGGCCACGAGGCCGAGGCACAGGGTGGTGATCTTCGAGACGCGCAGCTCGGTGAATGAGTCGGCCTTGCCTTTCTTGATCACGGTCGCGTAGAGATCGTGTGAAACGGCGGACGCACCCGACAGTGTGAGCCCGGCCACCACGGCGAGGATGGTGGCGAAAGCCACGGCCGAAATGAAGCCCAGGAAGACGTTGCCACCCACGGCGCTGGCCAGGTGCACGGCCGCCATGTTGTTGCCCCCCAGCAGGCCGCCATTGGCGTCAAGGAATTGCGGGTTGGTGAGTACGAAGGTGATCGCACCGAAGCCGATGATGAACGTCAGCAGGTAGAAGTAGCCGATCCAGCCAGTGGCCCACATCACCGACTTGCGTGCTTCCTTCGCGCTGGGCACGGTGAAGAAGCGCATCAGGATGTGGGGCAGGCCGGCGGTGCCGAACATCAGAGCCATGCCAAAGCTGATCGCGGAGATCGGGTCCTTCACGAAGTTGCCCGGTCCCATGATCGACTGTCCGATGGCCGCGGCTGCCTCGGCCAGCTTGCCATCCTTGAGCGCCAGATCGGTCTTGATCTGAACGGCGCCCGCGAACATGGCCTCGGGGCTGAAGCCGAAATGCCAGAGCACCATGAACGCCATGAACGATGCGCCGCCGAGCAACAGGCAGGCCTTGATGATCTGCACCCAGGTCGTCGCGGTCATGCCGCCGAAGAGCACGTACACCATCATCAGCGCGCCCACGATCACCACCGCGATCCAGTACTCCAGGCCGAACAGCAGCTTGATGAGCTGACCCGCGCCGACCATTTGCGCGATGAGATAGAAGGCCACGACCACCAGCGTGCCGGAGGCCGCGAAGATGCGGATCGGCGCCTGCTTGAAGCGGAAGGCGGCCACGTCGGCGAACGTGAACTTGCCGAGGTTGCGCAGACGCTCGGCCATCAGGAAGGTGATGACCGGCCAGCCCACGAGAAAGCCGATGGAGTAGATCAGGCCGTCGAAGCCGGAAGCCATCACCGCGGCAGAGATGCCCAGGAATGAAGCGGCTGACATGTAGTCACCCGCAATCGCCAGGCCATTCTGGAATCCGGTGATGCCGCCGCCGGCCGTGTAGAAGTCGGAGGCAGAACGCGTTTTGGCTGCCGCCCATTTGGTGATGTAGAGCGTGGCGATGACGAACAGCCCGAACATGCCGATGGCCGTCCAGTTGGTCGCCTGCTTCTGTGCCTGGCCGAGGTCGGCACCAGCGGCCCAGGCGACCGATACACCGGCCAGGGCCAGCAGCGTCAGCAAGCGGCGCGTGGTGTTGCCCACCGCATTCATGGTTGCACCGCCTTTGCGATGGCAGCGGAGAGGTCATCGAACTCCGTGTTGGCGCGCTTGACGTAGACCGCTGTGATGATGATCGTGAAGAGAATGACACCAAAGCCCAGCGGAATGCCAACCGTCATGACACCGCTGCCCAGGTGTTGGGCGAGGAAGTCCTTGTTGAAGGCCACCAGCAGGATGAAGCCGTAGTACACGACCATCATGGCCAGCGTGAGCCACCAGCCGAATCGGGACCTTCGGCCCCGGAGTTGTTGATAGGCCGGATGGCTTGCGATTTTCTGCACCAGACTGTCGTCCATACATGTCCCTCGTGTTGATTTCGGATGACATGCAGGTTAGGTCGTGGCACTTACGGAGCACTGACCCCGCGCTGACGCGGAACTGACCGACCGGGCCTTCGGGCCGGTCAGACCAACGGGTTCACTTCGGCTGTTCGGCAGGTGCAGGCGCTGCAGGCGTCGCTGCGGGGGCGGGAGCCGCAGGAGCTGGATGCTCAACGTGATCCATGCCGTGCTTCTCACCACCCATGTCGATGTCGCCACCTTTCATGAGGGCAAAGATGGCAACAGCTGCGAAGATGGCAAAGGCGATGAAGATCTTGATCATGTCTCGTTTACTTATGGTCGGCCTGCCGCGAGGGCAGGGGGTTGGCAGAAACGGGCGAGCGCCCGCAGGGCGATTCTTCAAGCCCTTGCTGACGTCTTTCTGACGGAGCGTTCACTGTGCCGGAGCGCACTGCGCAACTCGACCAGAGGTATCGAAGGTCCGGCTCCGCCGGCCCGAGATGCCGTCCCCCCTCCCAGCGCCGAAGGCGCGCCAGAGAGGGGGGAAGCCGCAAAGCGGCGCAGGGGGGTGTTCCTCAGTACTCCAGCCGCTCAGGCCGGATCTCCTGCAGGATCGTGGTGGCGATTTCCTCGATCGACTTCGTGGTGGTGGAGAGCCAGCGAATGCCCTCGCGCCGCATCATGGCCTCGGCCTCGCTCACTTCCATGCGGCAATTCTCGAGTTGCGCGTAGCGCGAATTCGGTCTGCGCTCGTTGCGGATCTGGCTCAGGCGCTCAGGCGCGATCGTCAGGCCAAAAATCTTCTTGCGGTGCGGCACCAGCGCGGGTGGCAACTGGCGGCGCTCGAAGTCTTCGGGGATCAACGGGTAGTTCGATGCTTTCAAGCCGTACTGCATCGCCAGGTAGAGCGAGGTCGGCGTCTTGCCGCTGCGGCTCACGCCGACCAGGATGACGTCCGAGCCTTGCAGGTCCTTGTGGCTCTGGCCGTCGTCGTGCGCGAGCGAGAAGTTGATCGCCTCGATGCGGTCGTTGTAGGCCTGGCTCTGGGATGCATCGGAGAAGCGGCCCACCCGGTGGTTGGACTTGATGCCCAGTTCATGCTCCAGCGGCGCAATGAAGGTGCCGAACATGTCCAGCAGCACACCCTTGCATTCGTTGCGGAACACCGAGAGCACCTCCATGTCCACCACTGTGGTGAATACCAGGGGGCGGTTGCCCTCCAGGTCGGCCGCGTGGTTGATCTGCCGCACGGCCTGGTGCGCCTTGTCGGCGGTGTCCAGAAACGGCAGGCGCACGCGCCGCACGGTCGTTTCGAACTGGTTCAGGATGGCGTTGCCGAAAGTTTCGGCGGTGATGCCGGTGCCGTCTGAAATGAAGAAAACCGTGCGATTGGGCATAAGGCCGCGTCCTTACAATGCTGGGTATTGAGCCGGTGCCATTATCCTGTGCCGGCTTGGCTGTATCTGCTTCCCTGCCCGGTGCCGGACCCACAACAGAACAAAAGGTCGCCCGCTGGCGCATGGAACCCCCGGTTTTTCAACCTTAGGAGCTTTCCCCATGACCCAGCTGTTTGGAGCGACCGATCTGGTCGTGCCTTTCGAGAAACTGCGAATGAGCGACGTCGAGTCGGTCGGCGGCAAGAACGCCAGCCTCGGCGAGATGATTTCGCAACTGCCCACCGGCGTGAAGGTGCCGACCGGCTTCGCCACCACGGCACACGCCTTTCGTGAGTTCCTCAAGCACGATGGGCTGACGGAGCGCATCAACGCCCGGCTGGAAAAACTCGATACCGAAGACGTTCGCGCTCTTGCAGAGGCCGGTGCCGAAATCCGTGCCATGGTCGAGCACCAGCCTTTCCCGGCCGACCTGGAAAAAGCCATCCGGGACGAGTTCGCCAAGCTGAGCGCCGGCAATGCCCAGGCCTCGTTCGCGGTGCGTTCTTCGGCCACCGCCGAAGACCTGCCCGATGCCTCCTTCGCGGGCCAGCAGGAAACCTTCCTGAACGTGGTGGGCATCGAAGAGGTGCTGAGCAAGATGAAGGAGGTGTTCGCCTCCCTCTACAACGACCGTGCCATCAGCTACCGCGTGCACAAGGGCTTCGCCCACGCCGATGTCGCACTGTCTGCCGGCGTGCAGCGCATGGTGCGCTCCGACACGGGAGCAGCCGGTGTCATGTTCACCATCGACACCGAAAGCGGCTTCGAGGACGTGGTCTTTATCACCTCCAGCTACGGTCTGGGTGAGACGGTGGTGCAGGGTGCAGTGAATCCCGATGAGTTCTATGTGCACAAGCCCATGCTCAAGGCGGGCAAGCGCGCGCTCATCCGTCGCAACCTGGGTTCCAAGCTGATCCAGATGGTGTTCAGCTCGACCCAGGAAAAAGCCGCCAGCGGCAAGCTGGTGAAGACCATCGACGTACCGGTCGAGCAGCGCAACCGCTACAGCCTGACCGACGCCGATGTCGAGCAGCTTGCGAAATACGCGCTCGTCATCGAGCAGCACTATGGTCGCCCGATGGACATCGAGTGGGGCAAGGATGGCACCGATGGCCAGATCTACATCCTGCAGGCGCGCCCCGAGACCGTGAAGAGCCAGAGCGCCGGCAAGACCGAGGTGCGATACAAGCTCAAGGGCAAGGGCGCGGTGCTGGCCAGCGGCCGCGCCATTGGCCAGAAGGTGGGTACCGGTCCCGTTCGCCTCGTGCACAACATCAGCGAGATGGACAAGGTTCAGCCCGGCGACGTGCTCGTGACCGACATGACCGACCCCAACTGGGAGCCGGTGATGAAGCGCGCGAGCGCCATCGTGACCAACCGGGGCGGACGCACCTGCCACGCGGCCATCATCGCGCGCGAACTCGGTATTCCCGCCGTGGTGGGTTGTGGCGATGCCACCGACCTGCTCAAGGACGGCACGCTGGTCACCGTGAGCTGCGCCGAAGGCGACACCGGCAACATCTATGACGGCCTGCTCGAAACCGAGATCACCGAAGTGCAGCGCGGTGAAATGCCCGCGCTGGACGTGAAGATCATGATGAACGTCGGCAACCCGCAGCTGGCCTTCGACTTCGCCCAGATCCCGAACGGCGGCGTCGGCCTGGCGCGGCTCGAGTTCATCATCAACAACAACATCGGCGTGCACCCGAAGGCCATCCTGGATTACCCCGCGGTGGATGCCGACCTGAAGAAGGCGGTGGAGTCTGTGGCACGTGGCCATGCTTCGCCTCGCGCGTTCTATGTGGACAAGGTGGCTGAAGGTGTGGCCACCATCGCGGCGGCTTTCTGGCCCAAGCCGGTGATCGTTCGCCTGTCGGACTTCAAGAGCAACGAGTACCGCAAGCTGGTGGGCGGTTCGCGTTACGAACCCGAGGAAGAGAACCCCATGCTCGGCTTCCGGGGCGCGGCACGCTACGTCAGCGAGGAATTCCGTGAGGCATTCGCCATGGAGTGCGAGGCGCTCAAGCGCGTGCGCGAGGACATGGGCCTGACCAACGTTCAGGTGATGGTGCCCTTTGTTCGCACGCTGGCCCAGGCCGAGCGTGTGACCGGCCTGCTGGCCGACAAGGGGCTCAAGCGCGGCGTGAACGACCTCAAGGTCATCATGATGTGCGAGATTCCCAGCAACGCCGTGCTGGCCAGGCAGTTCCTCCAGTACTTCGACGGCTTCTCGATCGGCTCCAATGACCTGACGCAGCTCACGCTCGGCCTGGACCGCGATTCCGGCCTCGAACTGCTGGCGCACGATTTCGACGAGCGCGATCCGGCGGTCAAGGCCATGCTGACGATGGCCATCGGTGCCTGCAAGGCCGAGGGCAAATACGTCGGCATTTGCGGCCAGGGACCCAGCGATCATCCCGACTTTGCCGAATGGCTGCGCGACGAGGGCATCAGCTCGATCTCGCTCAACCCCGACAGCGTGGTCGACACCTGGAAGCAGCTGGCGCGGGATTGATCGCTTCAGCGCGAGCTGCTGCGAGCAAATACCTAGGCGACGCATGCCGCCCGGGTGCGATGATCCGCTGATGTCCGAGCGACCCACGACCGACGAGCACGACCGCCGCGCCCTGGCGCTGAAGGCGGTGTTGCTGTCGGTCATGGTGATGGTGTCGTTCGGCGTCTGCTTCTTCGCGAGAGAACTGAGCTTCGTCGTGATGGGCTGGCCGGTGCACTTCTGGATGGCAGCGCAAGGCGCCGTCCTGGTGTTCATCGTCATTGTGGTCGTTTATGCCACCGTCATGAGCCGTCTGGAAGCGGAGGATGCGGCCGAACAGGAACTCGAGGCCGGCGATGGCTGACAGCCCGGCCTATGCCGCCTACAAGCGCCGTTTGCACCGCATTCTGGCGTTCTACATCCTGGCCCTCATCGCCTTTCTGTTGCTGATGGCCTGGGCCGAGCAGAGCGGACTGTCGCGCCGCTGGCTTGGGCCGATCTTCCTGTTTTCCACCGTCATGATGTACGGTGGTATCGGCATCTATGGCCGCACGGCCGACCCGGAGGAGTACTACGTGGCCGGCCGGCGCATTCCACCGGTCTACAACGGCATGGCCGCCGCCGCCGACTGGATGAGCGCGGCCTCTTTCATCAGCCTGGCCGGCGGCTTGTACCTGCAGGGTTTCGGTGGCACGGAGCTGCAAGCCGGCGGTCTGGCCTTTGTTCTGGGGTGGACGGGGGGCTTCTGCCTGGTGGCGCTGCTGATTGCGCCGCACCTGCGCAAGCTCAATCTCTACACCGTACCGGACTACTTCAAGGAGCGCTTCGGTGGGCGCTGGCCCCGGCGCATTGCCGCGTTCTCGGCGGTGCTGTGCTCTTTCACCTACGTGGTCGCGCAGATCTACGGCATCGGGCTTGTGGCTTCGCGGCTCACCGGCGTGCAGTTCGAGATCGGGATCATGCTCGGCCTTGGAGGCGTCGTGCTGTGCTCGTTCCTTGGTGGCATGCGGGCCATCACCTGGACGCAGGTGGCGCAGTACATCATCCTGCTGATGGCCTTTCTCATCCCGGTGTCCTGGCTGGCCTACAAGCAGCTGGGCAATCCGCTGGCGCCTCTCGTTTATGGCGAGCAGTTGGAGAAGATAGCCAAGCTCGAAACGGAGCTGCTTGCCTCGCCGGCCGAGAAGCAGGTACAGGACGAATTCGCGCGGCGCGCGCGCGAATATGCGGTCTGGCTGCGGGACGTGGAAGGCACGCTCAAGCGGGAGCGCGCGGCCAAGCAGGAGCGCGTGCGCACCCTCAAGTCGCAGAATGCAGACATGGAACTGGTGATCGCAGCCACGCGTGAACTCGCGGCCTTGCCACCCGACGTGGCCACCGCACGCGAGCGATGGACCCGCGCCATGCAGGAGAGCGAGGAGCGGTCCAGACCGCTGGGTGGGTTGCTACCCCACAGCCAGGCCTTTGCCGGCGATCCACACGGGACATCGGCCGAACAGGAAGCGTTCCACGCGTCGCGCGCGAATTTCCTGGCGCTGATGTTCTGTCTGATGGTGGGCACGGCGGGCCTGCCGCACCTGCTCACACGCTACTACACCACCCCCTCGGTGGCGACCGCTCGCTCTTCCGTGGCCTGGTCGCTCTTCTTCATCACGCTGCTCTACCTGAGCGCGCCTGCGCTGGCGGTGCTCGTGAAGTACGAGGTGATGCAGAACGTGGTGGGCAGCAGCTTCGATGCCTTGCCACCCTGGATCGCGCAGTGGTCGCGGCTTGACGGTTCCCTCATTTCGGTGAGTGACGTCAACGGAGACGGCATCCTGCAGTTCAGCGAACTTCGATTGGGGGCCGACGTCATCATGCTAGCCACGCCGGAGTTGGGCGGCATGCCTTACGTCGTGTCGGGCCTGGTGGCCGCGGGAGGGCTCGCCGCCGCACTGTCCACGGCCGACGGCCTGCTGCTGACCATCAGCAACTCGCTGGTGCGCGACACCTACTGCCATGAGGTCAAACGAAACGTCACGCCCGAGCAGCGGGTGATCCTGTCGAAGTTTGCGCTGCTGAGCGTGGCCACACTCGCGGCCTTTGTCGCCGCACTCAAGCCCGCTGAAATTCTGCCGCTAGTGGCCTCGTCGTTCTCGCTCGCAGCGTCGGCTTTCGTCCCCGCCATGATCATGGGCATCTTCTGGTCGCGCACCACCGGCTCAGCAGCCGTGGCGGGCATGCTGGTGGGCCTGGGCACCACGGTGCTTTACATGATGATCAATTCGCCCGGCGTGCGCGAGTTCTTCGGCGCGCCCGCTGGCCAGAATCTCTGGTTCGGCATCCAGCCCCTGTCGGCGGGGGTGTTCGGCGTGCCCGTCGGGTTCGCCGTGATCGCGATCCTGAGCTTGTTGCAGCGCCACAGAGTCACAGGCCCTTAGGGGTTTACACCGATTCTGAGGCCCCTGGCGCCCGCCGGGCTTGCGCTGTCAGTTTCCTGTCAGACGCTCCTAAAACACTGCGGTGGCATCTTGTGCCAGCCATCTAACTTAGGAGACTTCAACATCATGGCAACTTCGACGGCCAGTGCTTCAAACGCACCGATGACCAAGGAGGAGAGAAAGGTGATCTTCGCCTCTTCTCTCGGGACGGTTTTCGAGTGGTACGACTTCTACCTCTACGGGTCTCTGGCTGCGATCATTGCGCGCCAGTTCTTCTCCGGCCTGGACCCAACCTCCGCGTACATCTTTGCCCTGCTGGCCTTTGCGGCGGGCTTCCTTGTGCGGCCGTTCGGTGCGATCGTTTTCGGCCGTCTGGGCGACATGATCGGGCGCAAGTACACGTTCCTGGTGACCATCCTGCTCATGGGTGCTTCCACGTTCATCGTGGGTCTGCTGCCGAGCTACGCCTCCATCGGCCTGGCCGCCCCCATCATCCTTATCGTCCTGCGCATGCTGCAAGGCCTGGCGCTCGGTGGTGAATACGGTGGCGCCGCAACCTATGTGGCGGAGCACGCGCCTCACGGCAAGCGTGGCGCGTACACGGCCTGGATCCAGACCACGGCAACCATGGGCTTGTTCCTGTCGCTGCTCGTGATCCTGGGCGTGCGTACCGCCATGGGCGACAAGGAGTTCGGCGAGTGGGGCTGGCGCATTCCCTTCCTGGTGTCCATCCTGCTGCTGGGCATCTCGGTCTGGATTCGCTTGAGCCTGAACGAGTCGCCGGCTTTCCAGAAGATGAAGGCAGAGGGCAAGACGTCCAAGTCGCCGCTGAAGGAGTCGTTCGGCCAATGGAAGAACCTGAAGGTCGTGATCCTGGCGCTGCTGGGTCTGACTGCCGGCCAGGCTGTGGTCTGGTACACGGGACAGTTCTACGCGCTGTTCTTCCTGACGACGATCGCCAAGGTCGATGCCACGACGGCCAACCTGCTGATTGCCGCATCGCTGCTGATCGGCACACCGTTCTTCATCGTCTTCGGTGTGCTGTCTGACAAGATCGGCCGCAAGCCCATCATCATGGGTGGCTGCCTGATCGCCGCGCTGACCTACTTCACGGTTTTCCCGATGCTGCTGAACTACGCCAACCCGACGCTGGTGGCTGCTCAACAGGCAACCAAGGTCACCGTGACCGCCGACTTGAAAGAATGTTCGTTCCAAGGCAGTCCGATTGCCCGCGACATCGATTTCCGCACCTCGTGCGATATCGCCAAGCGTGCACTCACGCAGTCGTACATCCCGTACACCAGCGTTCAAGGCCCTGCAGGTGCTCCGGCCACCGTCACCCTGGGCGACAAGGTGATCAATTCGCCCGCCGCTACGCTGAACGAGCGCCGCAACGCGTTCTCGCCCGAAAGCGCGAAGGCCATCGCCGACTTCCGCAAGGAGCTCACCGATACCGCCAAGGCCGCCAACCTGACCGTCGCGGCCGATCCGGCCAAGATGAACAAGGGCATGGTGCTGCTGATTCTGGTGTTCCTGGTGCTGTTGGTGACCATGGTCTACGGCCCCATCGCCGCCATGCTGGTCGAGATGTTCCCGACGCGAATCCGCTACACCTCGATGAGCCTGCCGTACCACATTGGCAACGGCTGGTTCGGCGGTCTGCTGCCGACCACGGCATTCGCAATGGTGGCGGCCACCGGTGACATCTTCTACGGTCTGTGGTACCCGGTGGTCGTTGCTGCGGGCACCTTCATCATCGGGATGATCTTCATCCGCGAAACCAAGGACGTGGACATCTACGCCAAGGACTGAACCCGGTGACCATCGCATCCCCCCGGCTTGCAGGGGGATGCGACTTTCCTCACGAAGCCCGCCTAGCGCGGGCTTTTTCATGGGCGAACCGTATGGATAAACCCCAATTCAATTGCCGCCAGTCGCATGTAAAGCTCGTTTCATCCAACTTTCGCATTAGGCAAACCCGGCACGCGGTTACAAAACCACCCCGGTTGAGCTTCCTTGAGAGAACCAATGAGCATTGTGAAAACCGAGGCAGGGCTCCAGGTCATGAAAGACCGCTCGGTACCGCTGACGCCTCGACAACGGTCGGTCTTCATCCTCATCGACGGCAAGCGCTCCATGCAGGAGTTGCTGACCGCTTCGGCGGCCATGGGCGTGGCACCCGAGGATATCGAGCAATTGTTCGAGCTGGGCCTGATCACCGATGCAACGCCGCAGCCATCGCCCGGCGAACGAGCCGCCGCCGCGGCCCATGACGAAGCGGCCAGGGAGCACAATGCACGGAGCCCGATGCAGCGCTATCAGGAGGCCTATCCGATTGCTACCAGGCTGACCGCAGCCCTGGGACTGCGGGGGTTCCGGTTGAATCTGGCTGTGGAGGCCGCAGGCAACTACGAGCAGCTCCTTGAGCTGGCACCCCGGATCCGCGAAGCGGTGGGGCCTGAGAAGTTCACCGCACTGGACAGGGCGCTGAACAACCGCTGAAGCGCCATTGGCGACAGAAATGCCCGATTTGCTATAATCGTGAGCTTTTCGCCTTGCCACACCGCTTCCAGACGCGGCGGGTGGCTGAATTCCGCTGTGGGCAACCACGGCTCATCCTCAAGGAGTGTCTATGCGTCACTATGAAATCGTTTTGCTGATCCATCCGGACCAAAGCGAACAGGTTCCGGCCATGCTGGAGCGTTACAAGGGCATGATCACCGCTGGTGGCGGCAAGATTCACCGCGTTGAAGACTGGGGTCGTCGCCAGATGGCTTACCAGATCAACAAGCTGTCCAAGGCCCACTACCTGTGCGTCAACATCGAGGCCGACCAGGCCGTGATGTCTGAACTGGAGCATGCCTTCAAGTTCAACGATGCCGTGCTGCGTCACCTCACGGTGCTGCGCAAGAAGGCCGATACCGGTCCTTCGGCGATGATGAAGTCGGTCGAGCGCGAAGAAGCCCGCAAGCTTCAGCAGCCTGCATCGCACCAGTCGCAGGAGCAGGCCGCCGCTTGAACCCGCGGCGCAGCGTCGTCATCGGGTGAACCTTCTCAGATTGTCCGCCGTGGTGGTCCAGGTGCAGAGCCTGCGCTACACACCGGCTGGCATTCCGGCCGTCAACCTTGTGCTTGAGCACGAGTCGCAGGTGGTCGAGATGGACACCCCCCGCCAGGTGAAGTTGCAACTGAGGGCCATCGCCTTTGGTGCCCAGGCTGAAGTTCTTTCCCGTCAGGGACTTGATACAGCTTGCGAATTCCACGGTTTCATGACGAATGCGCGCAATGGCAAAGGCGTGGTGTTCCACATCCAAGATTTCAGCAAGACATAGGAAGGCCCATCATGGCTGCACCCAAACGTTTCAACAAAGACAAGCGCCCCAAGCGCAATACCCAGTCGCTGCTTTTCAAGCGCAAGCGCTTCTGCCGCTTCACCGTGGCCAACGTCGAGGAAGTCGACTACAAGGACGTCGATGTCCTGCGTGACTTCATCGCCGAAAATGGCAAGATCATCCCGGCGCGTCTGACCGGCACCCGCGCGTTCTACCAGCGCCAGGTGAATACCGCCATCAAGCGCGCGCGCTTCCTGGCGATGCTGCCCTACAGCGACCAGCACCGCGTCTGAAAGAGAGCCTGACATGCAAGTTATCCTGCTCAAAAAAGTTGCCAAAGTTGGCGCCCTTGGCGACAAGGTCAAGGTCAAGGACGGCTACGCCCGCAACTTCCTGATTCCCACTGGCCAGGCTCGCCGCGCCACCGCGCAAGCCCTCGCCGAATTCGAAGCCAACCGCGCGAAGCTGGAGCAAGAAGACGCCGCCACGCTGGCCCAGGCCCAGGCACTGGGTGAAAAGCTGGCTGGCCTCACCGTCAAGCTGTCGCAGAAGGCTGGCGTTGACGGTCGTCTGTTCGGCTCCGTGACCAACCGCGATGTGTCCAGCGAGCTGAGCAAGCAAGGCTTCGACGTGGAGAAGTCCCAGATTCGCCTGCCCAATGGTCCCCTGAAGAACGTTGGGGATTACACGGTCAGTGTGAACCTGCACACCGACGTGACGGTGGACGTCAACGTCTCGGTGCTCGGCGAAACCGCCTGAGTCCCGCCCAGGCGCCTTGGCGCCTGTCTGAAAGCCGCTTCCTTCCTGGGGCGGCTTTTTTCTTTGTGGGCTTCTGGTTGTCCCGTGTTCTCCACCCTTGATACACGGCTTTTCCACAGGCTTATCCAGTGACTTGGAAGACCCCCGGGGGTACCATTCCCGGTCACCACCGACTTATTCATGGCCGCCGTTTTCCCTCCTTCCTTTTCGTCCTTTGATGCCGGTTTCGATGAGGCGGGCATGGGGTCCGACCAGCAGGTCACCCAGTTGCGCGTGCCCCCGCACTCCATTGAGGCCGAGTCGAGCGTGTTGGGTGGGTTGCTGCTCGACAATGGCGCATGGGACCGGGTGGCTGACCTGGTCAACGACTCCGACTTCTATCGCTATGAGCATCGCCTGACCTATTCGGCCATCGCTGCGCTGGTCAATGCGAGCAAGCCGGCCGACGTCGTCACGGTGTTTGAACACCTTCAGAACCTGGGCAAGGCCGAAGAGGCCGGCGGGCTGGCATACCTCAACTCGCTCGCGCAATACGTGCCGAGCGCCGCCAACATCCGGCGTTACGCCGAAATCGTTCGCGAACGCGCCATCCTGCGCAAGCTGGTGGCCGCGAGCGATGAGATCGCCACGGCGGCCTTCAACACGCAGGGCAAGCCGGTCGACAAGATTCTTGATGAAGCCGAGCAGAAGATCTTCCACATTGGCGAAGAGGGCTCGCGGATGAAGGAGGGCTTCCAGGCCATGGACAAGCTGGTGGTCGATCTGCTCGACCGCGTGCAGGAAATGGCCGACAACCCCAATGACATCACGGGGGTACCGACAGGTTTCATCGATCTCGACCGCATGACCTCCGGGCTGCAGGCCGGTGACCTGGTGGTGCTTGCAGCCCGTCCTTCAATGGGCAAGACAGCATTCGCCATCAACATTGCCGAGCATGTGGCGCTCAATGAAGGGCTTCCCGTGGCGGTGTTCTCCATGGAAATGGGCGCATCGCAACTGGCCGTGCGTATCGTGGGTTCGATCGGTCGCATCAACCAGTCCCATCTGCGCAACGGCAAGCTGACCGATGACGAGTGGCCGCGGCTGACTGAAGCCATCGAAAAACTGCGCAATGTGTCGCTCCACATCGATGAGACCCCTGGCCTGAACCCGAGCGTGCTGCGTGCCAATGCCCGGCGCCTGGCCCGCCAGTGCGGCAAACTGGGTCTGATCGTCGTCGACTACCTGCAGCTCATGAGCGGCACGAGCAGCGAGGGCGATAACCGTGCGTCGGAGCTGGGCGAGATTTCCCGGGGCTTGAAGATGCTGGCCAAGGAGTTGCAATGCCCGGTGATCGCGCTGTCGCAGCTCAACCGCAGTGTGGAAACCCGCACCGACAAACGCCCAATGATGAGCGATCTCCGCGAGTCGGGTGCCATTGAACAGGATGCCGACATCATCATGTTCATCTACCGTGACGAGTACTACACCAAGGACGCGTGCAAGGAGCCTGGCGTGGCGGAAATCATCATCGGCAAGCAGCGCAATGGCCCCACCGGAACCGTGAAGCTGGCCTTCCTGAACATGCTCACCCGCTTCGAGAGTCTGGCGGGTGGTGGACTGGGTGGCGGTAGCGACTACTGACGCGGCGGCCCACAAAAAACCCGGCCAAGGCCGGGTTTTTTGTGGGCGACCACGTGTTCAGAGCACTTCACTCGCGAAGTCGGCCAGGCGAGACCGTTCGCCCCGGGCCAGCGTGATGTGCCCGCCGTGCGGCCAGCCCTTGAACCGATCCACGGCGTAGGTCAGGCCGGACGATCCCTCGGTGAGGTAGGGCGTATCGATCTGCGCCAGGTTGCCCATGCAGATGATCTTCGTGCCCGGGCCGGCGCGGGTGATCAGGGTCTTCATCTGCTTGGGCGTCAGGTTCTGCGCTTCATCGATGATGACGTACTTGTTCATGAAGGTGCGGCCGCGCATGAAGTTCATGCTCTTGACCTTGATGCGGCTGCGGATGAGCTCGTTGGTGGCTGCGCGCCCCCATTCTCCAGCGTTGCCGCCGTCGCCCTTGGCGAGGAACTCGAGGTTGTCATCGAGCGCGCCCATCCACGGGCCCATCTTTTCCTCTTCGGTGCCGGGCAGGAAGCCGATGTCCTCGCCCACGCTGACCGTGGCTCGGGTCATGATGATTTCGGTGTAGCGGCGGTCGTCCAGCACCTGGGTCAGGCCGCTGGCCAGTGCCATCAGCGTCTTGCCCGTGCCGGCCGTGCCGGCGAGGGTGACAAAGTCGATTTCCGGGTCCATCAGCAGGTTGAGCGCAAAGTTCTGCTCCCTGTTGCGGCTGGTCACACCCCACACGGCATTCTTCAGGTGGGTGTAGTCCTTCAGCGTCTTGAGCACCGCGGTCTTGTCGCGGATTTCGGTCACCCGTGCGTACAGAGAAGGTTCCCCGGGGGCCTCGAAGTAGACAAACTGGTTGATGTAGAACTGCCCGACCGATGGACCGCTCACCCGGTAGAAGGTATGGCTGCCGCTCTGCCAGCTCTCGATGGTCTTGCTCTGGCGTGTCCAGAAGTCCTGCGGCAGCGCGAGGGCGCCCGCGTAGAGCAGTTCGCCATCGTCCAGCGTCTTGTCGTTCTGGTAGTCCTCGGCCGCCAGACCCAGGGCGCGCGCTTTCACGCGCATGTTGATGTCCTTCGACACCAGGATCACTTCACGTTGCGGGTGGCGTTCGCGCAGGGCGTGCACCACACCCAGGATCTGGTTGTCGGCCTTGCCCTGGGGCAGGCTGGAGGGCAGGGCGTTGTCCAGCGGCTCGGTCTGGAAGAAGAGCAGGCCACGCGCCGACTGGTGACCAGTGGCGGAGAGCTTGAGGCCCTTGGTCATGTCGCCACCCTGTTGGGCGACCAGCGCGTCCAGCGTCCGGCTGGTCTGGCGGCCATTCCGGGCAACCTCTGTCATGCCCTTCTTGTGGCCGTCGAGCTCTTCAAGCACGATCATGGGCAGGAAGATGTCATGTTCCTCGAAGCGGAACAGGCTCATCGGATCGTGCAGCAGCACATTGGTGTCCAGCACAAACAGGCGCGCAGGCCCTTGGTGGGCCGCCTTGCCCGTCGTGCGGCGGCGGTTGCTGTTCGTGGCGGGGGGCGTGCGATCGGCAGATGCTTCGGCCGCAGGTTGACGGGTGGCAGGGGCTGCCACAACCGGCGCGCGCGCGGGGGCCACGGGCGCCGGGGCTTCTGCCTGGATGCGGGCGCCTGAAGCGGCCGGTTGTCGGCCACGAGCCTTGGTCTTCGCACTCGGGGCGGCCGGTGCCTGGGGCGCAACGGCAGGGGGCATGGACGGCTCCAGGACCGGGTTCAGGTCCAGCGGCTCTTCGGCGGCTCGAAGGGAGTAGGCGTCGGGGGCTAGCAGGGCTGCGCGTTTGGAAGGGGCGGGAGGCAGTGGCATGGAGGGCTTGGTAATTCAGCGCAAGGCCGGAAAACAAAAAGCCGCCGGGAAAACCGGGCGGCTTTGAGTGCTGCGAGACATATCGAAAGAGGGTGGGGCTGAAGCGCTTCCCGGTGTCATGAATTCATTATGCACGAGTCCGGTGACCCTGAAATCCCCTACATCGACCGGCCCTCAGAGGCCGGCACGAGACAGGTCAGGCCGCTTTCTTGAGCGCCTTGACTGCCTTGAGCACCTCTTCCACGTGGCCAGGAACCTTCAGACCGCGCCATTCCTGCTTGAGCACGCCATCCGGCCCGATCAGGAAGGTGCTGCGCTCAATGCCCTTGACCTTCTTGCCGTACATGATCTTGTTCTTCACCACGCCGAACATGTGGCACATCTTCTCTTCGGTGTCCGCAATCAGCTCGAAGGGCAGTTCCAGCTTGGTCTTGAAGTCGTCGTGCGACTTCATGTTGTCCCGCGAGACGCCGAAAACCTGTGCGCCAGCCTTGACGAAATCCTTGTATTTGTCGCGGAACTGCATGGCCTCGGTCGTGCAACCGGGGGTATTGTCCTTGGGATAGAAATACAGAACGATGGTTTGACCAAGATGGGTCTGGTTGCTGACCTTCACGCCGCCGGTGGCCTGCGATTCGAATTCGGGAATGGGTTTGTTGACAACGACTGCCATACTGCGTGGACCCCTGACGTAAGTTGGTGGTGATTCGTTGGCTTCCCGGCTGCTTCACGACGGGCCCTGTAGCCGACATACAGACGACCTCGTGGCAGGAAACAATCCGCTATTTTACCCTGATTGGGGTTTCCCGTCATCGCCTCGGGGACGGGGAACGCGGTCACCAATTGGCGGAATCAGGCCTCGATCAGCAAGGCCGCCACCACGCGCCGGCCTTCGCCGGCCAGGATGTTGTAGGTCCGGCAGGCGGCTGCCGTGTCCATCGTTTCCACGCCAATGCGCCGTTCGATCAGGCCCTGCAACAGCGCGGGCCGGACGAAGCGCAGCCGTGATCCGCTACCAAACACCACCAGCTCGGGGGCTTCGGGCATCACATTCGCCAGTTGCTCGAAGTGGGCCGGGGTCAGGTCTTCCAGGCGCTGACAGTCCCAGGCCAGCAGTTGCCCACCCGAGGCCAGGATGAGGCTGCCGGTCTGACGCTGACCGTTCACGGCAATCCACCCCTCGCCGTAGGAGGTGATGGACTGCGTGTCCAGCTTGTCGGCGTGGAGTTTCATGGGGTGATGGGTGATCAGGACAGTGGGGGAACTGTGGTCAAATTGCAGGTTTTCCCTGCTGACCAGACCGCAAATATAACGCCCGCCCTCTTGTGGCGGGACCCCGTCGATGTTGACCCAACGCCCGTTGGAGGGACTTTGAAAACCATCCAGAAATCCGCCAAGCTTGCCAACGTCTGCTACGACATCCGTGGGCCCATCATGGACGCAGCGCGCCAGATGGAGGAAGAGGGCCACAAGATCATCAAGCTCAACATCGGCAACCTGGCGGTGTTCGGCTTCGATGCGCCCGAGGAGATCCAGCAGGACATGATCCGCAACCTGCCGAACTCGGCCGGCTACTCGGACAGCAAGGGGATTTTCGCGGCGCGCAAGGCCGTGATGCACGAGACGCAGAAGCAGGGCGTCAAGGGCGTGGCGCTGGAGGATATCTACCTCGGCAACGGGGCGAGCGAGCTCATCGTGATGGCGACCAATGCGCTGCTGGACGACGGCGATGAGCTGCTGCTGCCCGCTCCCGACTACCCGCTCTGGACGGCTGCGGTGAGTCTGTCCGGTGGCACGCCGGTGCACTACATGTGCGAGGAATCGAACGGGTGGATGCCCGACCTTGACGACATCCGCCGCAAGATCACGCCAGCCACCAAGGGCATTGTGGTGATCAACCCGAACAACCCGACTGGCGCGCTGTACTCAGACGACCTGCTCAAGGCGATCGTCGAGCTCGCGCGCGAGCATGGACTGGTGATCTTCGCCGACGAGGTTTATGACAAGGTGCTGTACGACGGCGTGAAGCACACCGCCATCGCCAGCCTGTCGGACGACGTTCTCACGTTGACCTTCAATTCGCTGTCCAAGAGCTACCGCTCCTGCGGTTACCGCGCTGGCTGGCTCGTGGTCTCGGGTGACAAGAAGCCCGCCAGGGACTACATCGAGGGCTTGAACATGCTCTCGAACATGCGGCTGTGTGCGAATGTGCCGGGCCAGTGGGCAATCCAGACTGCGCTGGGTGGCTACCAGAGCATCAACGATCTGGTCTGTGAGGGCGGCCGCCTGCGCCGCCAGCGCGACCTGGCCTACGAATTGATCACCGCCATTCCGGGGGTGAGCTGCGTCAAGCCATCGGCGGCACTCTACATGTTCCCGCGCCTCGATCCCAAGCTGTATCCGGTGGACGACGACCAGCAGATGTTCCTGGAACTGCTGCAGGAGACGCGCGTGATGCTGGTGCAGGGTTCTGGCTTCAACTACCCGGACAACCAGCATTTCCGCATCGTCTTCCTGCCCCATGAAGATGACCTGCGCGAGGCCATCCAGCGCGTGGCCAGATTTCTCGAGAGTTGGCGAAAACGCCACGGCACCTGATTTCTCTGCTCCCCAACCATGACCGACATGAAACCGATCCAAGTAGGCCTTCTGGGCATAGGCACCGTAGGCAGTGGCACGTTCAACGTGCTCAAGCGCAACCAGGAAGAGATCCGCCGCCGTGCCGGTCGTGGCATTGAGATCACCATGGTGGCCGACCTCGACACGGCCCGCGCGCAATCCATCGTGGGTCCGGACGTCAGGGTGGTGAATGACGCCCGCGCCGTGATCGCCAACCCCGAGATCGACATCGTGATCGAGCTCATCGGTGGCTATGGCATCGCCAGGTCGCTGGTGCTGGAAGCCATTGCTGCTGGCAAGCATGTGGTCACGGCCAACAAGGCCTTGCTGGCCGTGCACGGCACCGAGATTTTCGCGGCGGCCTCCGCCAAAGGCGTGATGGTGGCGTTCGAAGCCGCCGTGGCCGGAGGCATTCCCATCATCAAGGCGCTTCGCGAGGGCCTGACCGCCAACAGCATCCAGTGGATTGCCGGCATCATCAACGGCACGACCAACTTCATCCTCTCGGAGATGCGCGACAAGGGGCTGGACTTCGCCGTCGTGCTCAAGGAGGCCCAGCGCCTGGGCTATGCCGAAGCCGACCCGACGTTCGACATCGAAGGTGTGGACGCGGCGCACAAGGTCACGCTGATGAGCGCCATCGCATTCGGCATCCCGGTGCAGTTCGACAAGGCCCACGTGGAAGGCATCACCCAGCTGGGTGCCACGGACATCAAGTACGCCGAGCAACTGGGCTACCGCATCAAGTTGCTGGGCATCACCAAGCGCACCACCGAAGGCATCGAGCTGCGCGTGCACCCCAGCCTGGTGCCTGCCAAGCGCCTGATCGCCAATGTCGAGGGCGCGATGAACGCGGTCGTGGTGAACGGCGATGCCGTGGGCACCACGCTTTACTACGGAAAGGGTGCGGGCAGCGAGCCGACGGCCAGCGCCGTGATTGCCGACCTGGTCGACATCACCCGCCTGCACACCGCCGACCCCCACCACCGCGTGCCTCACCTGGCCTTCCAGCCCGATGCACTGAGCGACGTGGCGGTGCTGCCCATGAGCGAGGTGGTGACGAGTTACTACCTGCGCCTGCGCGTGGCCGACCAGGCCGGCGTGCTGGCCAAGGTCACCGGCCTGCTGGCCGGCGCGGGCATCAGCATCGACGCCGTGCTGCAGCGCGAAGCCGATGAGGTGAGCGGTGAAGGCGGTACGTCCACCGACCTGATCATCCTCACCCACGATACGCGCGAAGGCACCATGAACGACGCGCTGGCGCAATTGCAGAACCTGCCGACCGTGCTGGCACCCATCGTGCGCATCCGCAAGGAAGAGTTGAACTGATGCGTTATCTCTCCACGCGCGGCCACGCCGACCGCAAGCGCTTCTGCGAAATCCTGCTGGAAGGCCTGGCGCCCGATGGTGGCCTGTACCTGCCCGAGCGCTACCCTCAGATCGACGGTGCCGCGCTGCAGCGCCTGCGAGCGTCGTTCAACGGTGGCAAACCGGGGGGCTACGCCGCCCTCGCATTCGACATTCTCTCGCTCTACATCGACGACATCCCCGCCGCCGATCTGCGAGCCCTGTGCGACAAGACCTACACCGAGGCCGTGTTCGGCACACCGCAGATCGTGCCCTTGAAGAAGCTGGACGACGGCTTCTATCTGGAGGCCCTGTCGAATGGACCGACGCTGGCCTTCAAGGACATGGCCATGCAGTTGCTGGGCAATCTGTTCGAGTACGAACTGGCTCGCCGTGGCGAGGAGCTCAACATCCTGGGGGCCACTTCTGGCGACACGGGCAGCGCGGCCGAGTACGCCATGCGCGGCAAGAAGGGCGTGCGTGTGTTCATGCTCAGCCCGCACGGCCGCATGAGCCCGTTCCAGCAGGCGCAGATGTTCAGCCTGATGGACGAGAACATCCACAACATCGCCATCGAAGGTGTGTTTGACGATTGCCAGGACATCGTCAAGGACGTCAGCAACGACCTCGCGTTCAAGCGCGCCCACAAGATCGGCACGGTGAACTCGATCAACTGGGCGCGCCTGCTGGCTCAGGTCGTCTACTACTTTGCCGGCTATTTCCAGGCCACTTCGGAGAACACGGAGCAGGTGTCTTTCACCGTACCCAGCGGCAACTTCGGCAACGTGTGCGCCGGTCACGTGGCGCGGCAGATGGGCCTGCCGATCCGCACGCTGGTGGTCGCGACCAACGAGAACGATGTGCTCGACGAATTCTTCCGCACCGGTGTGTACCGGGTGCGCGGGAGCGCCGACACGCATGAGACCTCGAGCCCCTCGATGGACATCTCCAAGGCCAGCAACTTCGAGCGCTTCGTGTTCGATCTGCTGGGCCGCAACGGCGATCGGGTCAAGGCCTTTTTCGGCGAAGGCCTGTCGCGTGAGGGGCGGTTCGACCTGAGCGCCGATCCCGCGTTCGCCGAGGCCGCGCGCCACTACGGGTTCCGCAGCGGCAAGAGCACACACGCCAACCGGCTCGACACCATCCGTGACGTGTTCCAGCGCCATCGCGTGATGATCGACACCCACACCGCTGACGGCGTGAAGGTCGCGCGTGAGCACCTGGAGGCCGGCACACCGATGGTGGTGCTGGAAACGGCGTTGCCCATCAAGTTCGCAGAGACCATCGTCGAAGCGCTGGGCCAGCATCCCGATCGCCCGGCGCAGTTCCACGGCATCGAGGCGCTGCCCAAGCGCGTGAAGGTGATGTCCGCGCGAACTGCGGCCGTCCAGGCCTACATCGCCGAGCACTGCACACCGGCGTGAGTGGTTGGGGGCGTCCGGGGGATTCTGCCCCTGGGCGCGCGCTGGAATCCGGCCCCGGCGGTGACGCAGCGCCCGGCTTGTTCGACAATGCAGGCCCATCCGCCTTCTTCGACAAACCGCCACCTCACGCCATGAAAGCTTCTTCACCGCCTGCCGGCCGTGCTCCCCTGATGCCACTCGGCGACGCCATGGCCGACCTCCTGGGTCGCGTCGACGCGCTCACTGGAACCGAGACGGTGGCCACTTTCGATGCGGACCGCCGCGTGCTCGCGCAGGACCTCGTATCCGCCCTGCAAGTGCCGCCCAAAGACAACTCGTCAATGGACGGGTACGCCGTGCGCACTGCCGATGTGCTCGAGCCAGGCCAGGTGTTGCGGGTGAGCCAGCGCATTGCTGCCGGGCAGGCCGGCGGGCCGCTGGAGCCGGGCACCTGTGCGCGCATCTTCACCGGGGCACCCATGCCCGCCGGCGCCGATGCCGTGGTGATGCAGGAGGACACCATCGAAGTCGGTGGAGACATCCACGCCGTGCACATCCAGGCGGTGCCGCAGCGCGGCCAGTGGGTGCGCCGTGCAGGGGAAGACGTGACGCACGGGGCTGTGGTGCTTGCGCGCGGTGAGCGGCTGTCGCCTGCGGGCCTCGGGCTCGCGGCGAGCCTGGGGCTGGCCGAGCTTCGTGTGGTGGTGCGCCCGCGGGTGGCACTTTTTTCCACGGGAGACGAACTCGTGATGCCAGGGGAGGTGCCGCCAGAGGCCATGAAGCCCGGCGCCATCTACAACTCCAACCGCTTCTTCCTGCGAAACCTGCTCCAGCGCATGGGCTGCGAAGTGACGGACCTTGGCATCGTGCCCGACCAGCGAGAGGCCACGCTGGCCGCGTTGCAGTCCGCTGCGGAACAGCACGATCTGATTCTCACCAGCGGGGGGGTGTCGGTCGGCGAGGAAGACCATATCAAGCCATCGGTGCAGCAGCTGGGCCGCCTGGATATCTGGCAGATCGGCATGAAGCCAGGCAAGCCCTTCGCCTATGGCACCGTGCGACGCAGCGCGGCTGGGCAGAACTGCCACTTCATCGGCCTGCCCGGTAACCCGGTCTCCAGCTTCGTCACCTTCCTGCTGCTGGTGCGGCCATTCCTGCTCAAACTGCAGGGCGTGCCTGCAGCACGCTTCCAGCCCTTGCCCGCCGCCATCACACTGCCTGCGCACTTCACGCTACCCAGGGCCGACAAGCGCCGCGAGTTCCTGCGTGTGCGCCGCAACGCGGCAGGTGGCTTGGACCTGTTCCCCAACCAGAGCTCCGGTGTGCTCACCTCCACGGTGTGGGCCGATGGCCTGGTCGACAACCCCGCAGGCACCACCATCGCCCATGGTGACCCGGTGTCCTACATCTCCTTTTCGGACCTGCTTGCATGAACATCCAGCTGCGTTACTTCGCCTCCATCCGGGAAGCCATCGGCACGGGCAGCGAGTCGGTGCAGACGCAGGCCGCCACGCTCGCCGCGCTGCGTGCCGAACTGGTCGCGCGTGGCGGCGTTTATGCAGACGTGCTCGCCCCCGGCAAGGCCGTGCGCGTGGCGTTGAACCAGGCCATGAGTGACGAGGCCGCTGCACTGGTCGACGGTGCCGAGGTCGGGTTCTTCCCTCCGGTCACAGGTGGTTGACATGAGCGCGCGCGTCAGCATCCAGACCGGGGACTTCGATCTGTCCGCCGAAGTCGCCCGGCTGCGCCAGCAGGACGCGCGGGTGGGCGCGGTCTGCAGCTTCATCGGCACCGTGCGGGATCGCAACGACGGTCAGCACGTGAGCACCATGGAACTCGAGCACTACCCCGGCATGACGGAAAAGGCCATCGAGGCGATGATCGACGAGGCCTTCCGCCGCTTCGATCTGTACGCGGCGCGGGTGATCCACCGCGTTGGCCTGTTGCAGCCGCTGGACCAGATCGTGCTGGTGGCCGTCACCTCCGCGCACCGGGGCGAGAGCTTCAAGGCCTGCGAGTTCCTCATGGACTACCTCAAGACGCAGGCGCCTTTCTGGAAAAAAGAGCAGACACCCGAAGGCGCGCGCTGGGTGGATGCCCGCGTGAGCGACGACGCCGCACTCGCCCGCTGGGGCATCGAGTCTCACAACGGCTGACCTGCACGATGTCCAGCGCCGGCGACATCGAAGCCATCGAACGCGCTACGTTGCAGGCGGTCGCCCCGGAGGTGGTGGAGTCGTTGCCCGGCTGGTTGCTGCCCATGGACAGCGGCACCGTGGGGCGGGCGCGCAGCGCGGTCCCGCTTCATCATGGCGCGCCAGATCTCGACCTGCTGGAGCCTTTGCTGGCGCGCTACGTCGCACGGGGTTTCGTCCCGTCGTTCCGTCTGCCAGATCTGCCTGCATTCGAAGACTTCCAGCGCTCGCTGGCACAACGCGGCTTCGTGCGTGCAAAGCCCACGCTGACGCAGACGACCCCGGTTCACGCGCTGCCGGCCGTGGACCCCGACCCCGATGTGGCGCTGGCAGATGCACCTGACCATGCCTGGATGGCGATGTTCCTTGGCCCGGGCCTGGATCCCGTGGACGGCGCCAGCCGTGCCCACTCTCTGGCGCGGGCCACGGGTACGCGGTTTGCCAGCCTGCGCGAGGGGGGCGAGACGGTGGCTTGCGGGGCCGCGTCTTTCAGCCACGGCTGGTTGGGGGTGCACGGCATGCGCACTGCGGCGGCGCAACGTGGGCGGGGGCTCGCGGCTCGTCTGCTGAAGGCCATGGCGGCAGAGGCCGCCCGGTGCGGCATCGAGCAGGTCTTCCTGCAGGTGGACGCCAGCAATGCCCCGGCGCTGTCGCTCTACCGGCGGCTGGGCTTTTCCACCGCGTGGCCTTACGCTTACTGGCAGCCGGCCGATCCCGGGGCGGTTTGATCCGCGTCAAGCCAGGTGCGCGAATACGCGGGCATGCTGACGGCGCGCCTTGAAAACCGGGTGATCGGTGCCATTTGTGGGGCAGTTCTGAATTCACGGAGAGCCTTTCCATGCGTCTCGACAAACTCACCACCAAGTTCCAGGAAGCCCTCGGCGAAGCGCAGACGCTGGCCCTGGGTGCGGACCATGCCTACATCGAGCCGGCCCATCTGCTGCTCGCGTTGCTGCGCCAGGCCGACGGCCCGCAATCGCTGCTGCAGCGCGCAGGTGTCAACGTACCGGGCCTGGCCAAGGCGGCCGAAGCCGCCGTCAAGCGCCTGCCCGAAGTGCAGGGCCAGGACCAGGTCCAGGTCGGCCCCGAGCTGGCCAAACTGCTGCAGGCGACAGAGAAGGAAGCCATCAAGCGCGGCGACCAGTTCATCGCGAGCGAGCTGTTCCTGCTGGCCCTGACCGACAGCAAGGGCGAACTGGGCCGAGTGGCCAACGAGAACGGCCTGAGCCGCAAGAGCCTGGAGGCCGCCATCACGGCCGTGCGCGGTGGCCAGAAGATGGACAGCCCCGAGGCCGAAGGGCAGCGAGAAGCGCTCAAGAAATACACGCTGGACCTCACCGAACGCGCACGGCTGGGCAAGCTCGACCCCGTGATCGGTCGAGACGACGAGATCCGCCGCGCCATCCAGGTGCTGCAGCGCCGCAGCAAGAACAACCCGGTGCTGATTGGCGAACCCGGTGTGGGCAAGACCGCCATCGTCGAAGGCCTCGCGCAGCGCATCGTGGCGGGCGAGGTGCCCGATTCGCTGAAGGGCAAGCGCGTGCTCAGCCTGGACATGGCCGCACTGCTGGCCGGCGCCAAGTTCCGTGGCGAATTCGAGGAACGCCTCAAGACCGTGCTCAACGAGTTGGCCAAGGACGAAGGCCAGACCATCGTCTTCATCGATGAGCTCCACACCATGGTGGGTGCGGGCAAGGCCGAAGGCGCGATGGATGCGGGCAACATGCTCAAGCCGGCGCTGGCGCGTGGTGAACTGCACTGCGTGGGCGCGACCACGCTCGACGAGTACCGCAAGTACATCGAGAAGGACGCCGCGCTCGAGCGCCGTTTCCAGAAAATCCTGGTGGGTGAGCCCAGCGTGGAGGCGACCATCGCCATCCTGCGTGGCCTGCAGGAAAAGTACGAGGTTCACCACGGCGTGGACATCACCGACCCGGCCATCGTCGCCGCGGCCGAACTCAGCCATCGCTACATCACCGACCGCTTCCTGCCCGACAAGGCGATCGACCTGATCGACGAGGCCGCCGCCAAGATCAAGATCGAGATCGACTCCAAGCCCGAGGTGATGGACCGGCTCGACCGCCGGCTGATCCAGCTGCAGATCGAGGCCGAGGCCGTGAAGAAGGAGAAGGACGAGGCGTCGCAGAAGCGCTTCGGGCTTCTTCAGGAAGAAATCGATCGGCTGCGCAAGGAAATCGCCGACTACGAAGACATCTGGAAAGCCGAGAAGGCGCAGGCCCAGGGTTCTGCCCACCTGCGCGAGGAAATTGACCGCGTTCGCTTGCAGATCACCGAACTCACCCGCAAGGGCGATCTCGCCAAGGTGTCCGAGCTGCAGTACGGCAAGCTGCCCGAGCTGGAGAAACAGCTCAAGGAAGCGCAGGCTGCGGAAGCGGGCAAGAAGGAGGGCGGACGTCCCCAGTTGCTGCGCACCATGGTCGGAGCGGAAGAGATCGCCGAAGTGGTGGCACGCGCCACCGGCATTCCGGTGTCCAAGCTGATGCAGGGCGAGCGCGACAAGCTGCTGTTGATGGAAGGCAAGCTGCACGAACGCGTGGTCGGCCAGGACGAGGCCATCGGCGCCGTGGCCAATGCCATCCGCCGCTCGCGCTCGGGCCTCTCCGACCCGAACCGGCCGACCGGCTCCTTCCTGTTCCTGGGCCCTACCGGTGTGGGCAAGACCGAGCTGTGCAAGGCACTGGCCGGCTTCCTGTTCGACAGCGAAGAGCAGCTCATCCGCATCGACATGAGCGAGTTCATGGAGAAGCATTCGGTGGCCCGCCTGATCGGCGCGCCGCCTGGCTACGTGGGCTACGAGGAGGGCGGCTACCTCACCGAGGCGGTGCGCCGCAAACCTTACAGCGTGGTGCTGCTCGACGAGGTCGAGAAGGCCCATCCTGATGTGTTCAACGTGCTGCTGCAGGTGCTCGACGATGGTCGCCTCACCGATGGGCAGGGGCGCACGGTCGACTTCAAGAACACCGTGATTGTCATGACCAGCAACATCGGGTCGCACATGATCCAGGCGATGGTGGGCGAGCCGTACGACGAGGTGAAGGAGGCGGTGTGGGGCGAGCTCAAGAACCACTTCCGGCCCGAGTTCCTCAACCGCATCGATGAGACCGTGGTGTTCCACGCGCTCGACGCGAAACACATCGAATCGATTGCCGCGATACAGCTCAAGGTGCTCGAGTCGCGCCTCCAGAAGATGGACCTGCACCTGCAGGTTTCCCCGGCCGCGCTGGCCGAGCTGGCCAAAGTCGGCTTCGACCCGGTGTTTGGTGCCCGTCCGCTCAAGCGCGCGATCCAGCAGCGCATCGAGAACCCCCTCTCGAAGTACCTGCTGGAAGGGCGCTACCCGCCCAAGTCCGCCATCCCGGTGGACGTGGACCCGGTGCAGAACCCGGGCGTGTTCGAGTTCGGCGACGCGGTCGCCGAAACCTGACGCATGAGCGCGCCCCCGTCCGTCGCGGATGGGGGCCTGGCTCTAGTCCCGAGGAGAGGTGCGGCCTATCATGGTCTCCATGACGCAGATACCCCCCACACTACCCTTGCGGGCGCTGTTCGACGCTCAGTACAACGCCAGCCGCGCCCAGGTGGATGTGCCCCTGGCACTCAGGCGGGACCGGCTGGGCCGTCTGCGTTCCCTGGTCGACACCCATGCGCAGGCCCTGGCCGAAGCCGTGCAGGCGGATTTCGGCGTCCGCTCGCCCCAACTCACCGAAGCGGCCGACCTTTTCGTGCTGCGCGCCGGCATGGCGCAGGTGGACAAACACCTGGCGCGCTGGATGAAGCCGCGCCGCGTGGCCACACCCCTGTACCTGCAACCCGCCAGTGCGCACATCCAGCGTCAACCGCTGGGCGTGGTGGGCGTGATCGGCCCGTGGAACTACCCTTTGCAGCTCACGTTCGGCCCCGCTGCCACGGCGCTGGCGGCGGGCAACCGCGTGATGCTCAAACCCAGCGAGCTCACGCCCCACACCTCGGCCCTCATGGCCTCTCTGGTGCAGCAGGCGTTTGCCGCCGATGAATTCAGCGTGGTGGTGGGTGGCCCTGATGTGGCGCAGGAGTTTTCCCGGCTGCCGTTCGACCATCTGTTCTTCACCGGCTCCACCCAGGTCGGACGCCTGGTCGCCGCCGCCGCGGCCGCCAACCTCACGCCCACCACGCTCGAACTGGGCGGCAAGTCGCCCTGCGTGGTGGATGCCTCTTGCGATCTTGAGGACGCGTCCGTCAAGATCGCTCACGGCAAGTTGCTCAATGCTGGCCAGACCTGCATCGCGCCCGACTACGTGCTGCTGCCGCGCGGCCAGGAAGCCGCGTTCGAGCGGGCCTACACCGCAGCGGCGGCCAGGCTGTTTCCCACCATCGCGGGCAACCCCGACTATGCGGCCATCGTGAGCGAACGGCATCAGGCACGCCTGAACGCGTTGCTCGAAGAGGCCCGGGCCCGCGGGGCCCGTGTGGTGGATGTGGCGCCCGCCGGAGGCGGGGGCACCGCAGCGCGCCAGATGAGTCCCGCACTGGTGTTCGACCCTGAGCCCGACCTGCGCCTGATGCATGAGGAAATCTTCGGCCCCATCCTCCCGGTGGTTCCGTATGACGGCATGGACGATGCCATCACCTTCATCAACCTGCGCCCGCGCCCACTGGCGCTCTACTGGTTCGGTGCCGACAGCGCTGCGCGTGACCGCCTGCTGTCGCGCACCGTGAGCGGGGGCGTGACCGTGAACGACACGCTCATGCATGTGGCCCACGAGGGCTTGCCCTTCGGGGGTGTGGGCGAGAGCGGCTGGGGCTCGTACCACGGCGAATCGGGTTTCCTTCGCTTCACCCAGCAGAAACCGGTGCTGGTGCAGTCGCGTTGGGCGATGGGGCACTTGTTCTATCCGCCCTATGGGCCGCGTTTCGCCCGGGTGATGGGGCTGCTCAAGCGCCTGTTCTGACGCGGTGCCCGGCCAGCGCCGTCACGCGCCCGCCAGTGCGTCGTCGTCCTCCGATGTGGTGGCACTGGCAGCGCAGTGCAGGTAGCCTCGCTGGTGCAGGCTCTGCAGCAGTTCTTTCACGTCGCCACCGAGCAGAAGGGCCAGCTCCCTTTCGGTGCGCCGGCCGTTGGCCATCAGAAGCAGTGTGTGGGCCTGTCGTCCCACCACGTCGGGGCGTGCCAGGGCCTCCCAGGCACGGGGTGTCTTGGCGTAACGCCGGGTGTCGTTCATTTTTTATCTCCCTGATCTCTGCGGCGATTCTGGTCCGCAGATCTGCCATGCTGCCTGTCAGATATGACAGCCGCTTGAAGCACAACTCGGGTCTGTGCCGCGCGTCGGTGGCTTCTCAGCGCTGCTGACCGCCGGCCCGCAAGCCCCAGCGCGTTGGCGGATGGCCCATGGCCGCCTTGAACATGGCGCTGAACGCGCTGTCGCTGGCATAACCGGTGGCCGCCGCCACCTGACCGATGGACATGCCCCGGGCGAGCATAGGCAAGGCGTGTGCCAGTACCGCCTGCTGCCGCCATTGCTGGTAGGTGGTGCCGAGCTCCTCGCGGAACAGCCGGGCCACGGTGCGCTCGCTGGCACCGGTGTCCGCGGCCCATTCCGCCAGCGTGGCCTTCTCGCCGGGCGCGCGCAGCACCGCTTCGCACAGGGTGCGCAGGCGCTTGTCGCTCGGCATGGGCACGCCCAGCGTCTGCGTGTCAGCGTGGGCCAGTTCGTCGAGCACCAGTTCGGTGAGCAGCCGGTCGCGCGTGGGCTCGGCGGCACGGCGGGTCGCCGCGTCCATCGCCTGGATGAGCTCGCGCAGCAGCGATGAGACCACGATCATGCGGCACGACTCCCAGCCCGGTGGCGCCGAGCCCGCGTGGATGTAGAGGGTGCGCAGCTCGGCGGCCTCGCGCACGGTGACCGCGTGGCGCATGCCGGGAGGAATCCACACCGCTCGCGAGGGCGGCACGATGTAGGTGACGGCCTGCAGGCTGGTTTCCTGGGGAACCGCCATTGCCTGAACGATACCGGTCGCGCAGTACGCCAGCTGGCCCCAAGGGTGGCGGTGTGGCTCGAAGTGGGTGTCTGCACTGAGGGCACGCGCGCGCACCCGAACCGGCCGTGCTTCGTCCGGCGTGAAGGGGTCGGTGTCGCCGACCGGCGTGGGGCCAGGTTTGACGCGTGGCATGGTTTTGGTGCGTTGGCGGAATTTCAACGAATTCTGACAGATCGTCGCGATCCTGCATGCCCGCAGAGGTCTACGATCTCGCCATGTCTTCTTCCAGCACCACCCATTCCCTGCCGCCTGTGGCCCTGCGGCAGGACGCCAGTCTGATCGGCCTCATCGGCCTCGCCCACATGGTCAGCCACTTCAGCCAGCTCCTCCTGGCACCGCTGTTTCCGTGGCTGAAGGACGCGCTCAACGCCAGCTACGCCGAACTCGGCTTTCTCATGACGATCTTCTTCGTCACCTCCTGCGCGGTACAGACCGCCTCGGGTTTCGTGGTGGATCGCCTGGGCCCGCGCCCGGTGCTTTTTGCGGGTCTCGCGATGCTGGGGGTGGCGGCTTTCGGCTTCGCCGCCAGCACCGGTTACTGGATGATGGCGTTCTTTGCCATCGTGGCCGGCATTGGCAACGGGGTGTTCCACCCGGTGGACTACACCCTCATCAACCGCAAGGTGAGCCCGCAGCGCCTGGGCCATGCCTACAGCGTGCACGGCATCACCGGCAGCCTTGGCTGGGCGCTGGCACCGGCCATGATGGTGCCCATCGCGATGGCGTATTCCTGGCGTGCGGCGCTCGCCAGCGCCGGTGTGCTGGCCTTTGCCGTGCTGGCGGTGCTGTGGTTCAACCGCGAGCGCCTGAGTCTGCCCGCGGCGCCGAAGCCGGCAACGGGGGCACTGCAGGCTGGCGAGCACTCCATGGCCTTCCTGCGCATCCCGGCCGTGTGGATGTGTTTCGGCTTCTTCTTTTTCTACGCGATGTCGCTGAGCGTGGTCCAGGCCTTCGCGCCCGAGGCCGCACGTCATCTGCACAACGTGCCGATGGCTCTGGTGGCGGTGTGCCTGACGATCTACATGGTCTGCTCGGCCGGCGGCATGGTGTTGGGCGGGTTCCTGGCCGTTGACCCGGAGCGCTGCGAGCGTGTGGTGGGCGTCGGCTTCGGTCTGGCCGCCGGCATCGCGCTGTTGCTGGCCCTGGCCCATGTGCCGGCCGCGGCCGTGCCGGTGCTGTTCGGTGCCATGGGCTTTTCGGCGGGCATCGCCGGGCCTTCGCGCGATTTGCTGGTCAAGCGGTCCACGCCCGAGAACTCCACGGGCCGCGTGTACGGCGTCGTGTACTCCGGGCTGGACATCGGCCAGGCCGTGTCGCCGCTGATCTTCGGGGTGCTGATGGACCACGGCCAGTTCCGTGGCGTGCTGATCGGCCTGGCGGTGGTGCAGGCGGTGCTGATCGCCAGTGCGTTCAATGTGCGCCGCGTGCGTCGCACGGCGCTGACGCCGGCCTGAACCCTTTTGGTGCGACTTCGTCGGGGTCGCCGCCGATGCCGGTGTTGCGCCCGGCTGCCGAATATTTGACGTCCTTCATGCCGGCGGACGTGCCAGCGGGTATAAAAGCATCTTGATACATACCCCCACCCGTTGGCAGATTTCCGTTTACCGCCCATGACGGCGCCCTCCCGTTTGCTTCAGCAGTGCTTTCAGGAAGCACTTTCCGGCGCGCCCGAATTGCTGGCGCGCTGCGCGGATTCGGCCATCGCCAGCCTTCAGGCGGCCGAGAAGGCATCGAAGGAAGTGGCCCAGCGCGATCGGCTGGCGCTTGCGTGGTGGGGCCTGCTGCAGAACAAGATTCAATGGGGGCGTACCTTCGCAGACCATCTGCGCGACGCGCTCATGGCCTCCCCCGAGGCCAACACCTCGCGGCCGGCGCTGCTGTCCGAATCGCCATCGCTGCTCTCCCTGGTGGAAGACGATGCCGTCAACGAGTCGCTCGAATCGGCCCGTCTGGTGCACAGCCTCATGCCCGTGCTGGAGCAACAACTCGGCGTGCTCGACGCGCTGATGAGCTCGGTCATCGGCCTGCAGACCGTGCAGGCCGAGCGCAATCCCATGCGGCCCTCCGTCTTTGTACGGGCGCTGCGCGAACTCATGTCGTCGGCCGAATCCGAGCCGGAGGTGCGCGCGCTCTGGCTGCGCCACATGGGCGATGCGCTGGGCCGCGAGCTGCAGAAGCTCTATGAGCGCGTGGCCTTGATCCTGCAACGTGCCAACGTGCAGGAAGCCGGCTACCGCGTGCGCCTGGTGGAAGATGCCGGCGCCTCAACGCGCTCGGGTGGTCTGTCCACGCGCTCTGGCGGCCTGGGCCTGTCGTCGCGCGCGGCGGGGCTGGGCGTTTCGCGCAACAGCCAGTGGCAGGATGTGGGCGACTCGGGCCACAGCGGGCACCATTCGCCCTCGTGGTCCCGCGCCGACCAGCTGCCGCCCATGCAGTCCCTGGCGCGCATGCAGCCGGGCGAGGACCATCAGGTCTTCCACGAATTCCTGAACAAGGGTGGCCAGCACTTCGACCGCCACCTGACGCCGGACTACTACGAGCAGGTGAGCGAAGAGCTCGCCGCCATCGAGGCGTTCGCTGCGATCCCCGTGCTCGACGAATCGATGATCCTGGAGCAGCAGACGCAGTACCGCGATCTGCCCGTGGTCGATCGTCCCGCTCGCGAGATCGGCATTTCCAGCCAGCTGAGCCACAAGGCCTGGGGCACGTACGCGGCCGCGCACGAGCGCTCGCGCGTGCTCATGCACCTCAAGCAGAAGGCGCAGCGCGTCAGCCAGGCGGTGGGCCTTGACCTGGTGCGCACGCTGGTTGGCCAGGTGGCAAGCGACCCGCTGCTGCTCGGCCCGGTGCGCGAGGCTGTGGTGGCGCTGGAGCCCGCGCTGTTGCGGCTGGCCATGGCCAACCCGCGCTTCTTCAACGAAGACCAGCACCCTGCGCGCCGCCTCATTGAAAGCGTGGCGCAGCGCAGCTTCAAGTTCAACGACGAGTTCACGGAAGAGTTCAACAGCTTCTTCCAGCCGGTGCAGAAGGCGTTCAACGAACTCAACGCCACCGCCACGCGCGAGCCCGAGCCTTTCGCCGATGTGCTGGCTGAGCTGCGGGCGGGCTGGGAAGCGCAGGACCAGAAGGAACTCGCGCTGCAGGACAACAGCCTGCAGTCCATCCGCTATGCCGAAGAACGGCAGGCCATGGCCGACCAGATCGCCTGGGACCTGAGTCAGCGACCCGATGTGGAGAACGTGCCTGGCGTGATCCTCGACTTCCTCTACGGCCCCTGGTCGCTGGTGATCGCCTCGGCCAGGCTCGGTGCCCCCGACGGCGAGGCCGACCCTGGTGGCTACCGCAAGGTGGTGTCCAACCTCCTGTGGAGCGTGAAGAAGGAAGTCACCCTCAAGCGGCCCAAGGAACTCTTCGCCATGGTGCCCGGCATGCTGGCCACGCTGCATGCGGGGCTGGACATGCTCGGCAAGACGCGCGACGAAACCAAGCCTTTCTTCGACGCCCTCATGCGCCTGCACCAGCCGGTGCTCGGCCTGCGCCGGGCGCGCATCCGCGCCGATGCCAGCCAGTCCGGACTGCCGCAGTTCGAAGGCTCGGGCGCCATGCCGCTGGACGACATTCCTTCCTCCATGTCCATGGAGCTTGACGAAACCCTGCCGGCCACCGCCGAGCAGCGCAAACCCAAACCCCGCGCCCAGCCCTGGCTGGGCAAACGCGAACTGGAAGCTGCCGGCTTCGAGGACACCATGCCGACCGACCACGGCGACCTTGAAGAAACGCAGGTGCTCGCCCGTGCCAGTGCGGACGATTCCCAGGCCGCCTCGCTGGCCGAAGAGGCCGAACCCGAGAACATCAACGCCGCCGCCACGCTGGCGGGCCTGCGTGAAGGCGACTGGGTTGACCTGTACTCGCACCGTGAGTGGCTGCGCGCCCAGCTCATCTGGGCCAGCAGCAAGGGCACGCTGTTCATGTTCGTGAGCCGGGGAGGGCGCCCACACTCCATGACCAAGCGCAGCTGCGAGCGCCTGATCGCCAGCCGCCTGCTGCGCCCGGTCAACGCACAGGGTGTGGTGAAAAAGGCGCTCGACGCCATGGTCGCGGACCCACCCGGGCAGCTCAAGCGCGTCTCGGAACCGGCCTGAGCCGGCATGCGCAAGCAAAAGGCGGATGAGCGTTCGCCCCTGGAGGGCTGGATCGACACGTCGGCCGTGCGCGCCAAACCATCGCTGACGGAGTTCGATCTCTCCGGTGGCTCCGGCGATTTCAGCAACGTGCGGTGATTCGTCTTCGGCGAGTCGGACGAACTCATGGCCCATCCCGCCCTGCGCTCCCTCGGCCTGGCCGAACGCAACCGGCTCTTCGCCGCGCGGCTGGTGCATTTTCTCGACGACATGACGCTGACCGAACACCGCATCGTGAACGTGGCGGCCCAGGTCATCGCCGAAAACCGCCTGCGCGCCTTCATCCCCGAAGTCCTCGCGCTCGACGCCCTCACGCTCTACACCGACGAGGGCTACCACGCCTACTTCACCGCCCACGCCAGCCGCAGCATCCGCCAGGCATTCGGCATGGACCTGAGCGACGGCCCCAACCTCAAGATCGCCACGCTCGAAGCTCTCGTGGCCGACACCCCGGCCGAGCGGCGCGACATGGCCTGGTTCATGGTCGGCTTCGTCGGCGAAACCATGATCAGCAAGGCCATCGTCGACGTGATGCGCGCCACCGCGCACTCGGGCGTGCAAGGCATGCTGCTCGCGCACCTGGAAGACGAATGGGTGCACGCGCGTTACTTCGCCCACCTGTTCGAGCACATCTGGCCCCGGCTGGATGCCGGCAGCCAGGCCTTCTTCGGGCGGCTGCTGCCGCGCATCATCGCGGCCTTCCATACCTGGGACAAGGGCTTCCACCAGCGCATCCTCGGCGATGCGGGGCTCGATGCCGCCGCGCGGGACCGCGTGCTGGCCAAGGTGGCCGGTGAAGCCCCGCAGACCGCGCGCATGCGCGGCCGCTGCGGCAACACGCTGCAGGTGCTGGAGCGCTGCGGCGTGTTCAACGACGAGGCGCTGCGCGAAGCGTTCGTGCAGAGCGGCCTGATCGACCGCGACCGGATGTTCTGACGTCTCGCCCTGGCGGGACGGATCAGGGCCGCCGTGCCCTGACGGCAGCGGCCTGTTGTCGGCAAGCTCCTACGCGCGACACCGTTGTGTGCCGACAGGCCGCAGCGTTGCACGCGGAGATCATGCGTCCAACCCACAACGCACCGAGGAGCCCACCATGAACCATCTGCGCAGCCTGCCCACCCCACGTGACGACTCGTGGTTCACCTTCTTCTCGAACGCGCTGGTGTGGGTTCTGTTCGCGGCGGCGGGCCTGCTGCTGATGTGGTTCGTGGCGGTGCTGGACGACGTCACCCAGCGTGGCGAACAGCGCCGCATTCAGCAGCGCACCACGGGTTCGCTCATCCTGGCGGACGAACGCAAGGAACGGGGCGGCATCAGCAATGCTGTGATGACCGCCGCCACGGAGTCGCCGGCCCTGCGCTGATGCAACGCTTGTTCCCAAGCGCTGCGCCACGCGTGTGACCAGATGGGCTTCGGCTTGCTAGCCGGGTAATTTTGCTGCGAGCACGTCGACCTTCTCGATGGTTGGCGGCGTAGAGAACAGTTCTCCGGCCTTTGCCATCAAGGCTGCTGCGACCTTGCCGGAGAGATGCGCCTGTCTTCCCGCTTCATCGGGGAAGGCATCGAAGATCCCGAAGGTTGTCGGCCCAAGACGTATGCCAAACCAGGCCGTCGTGACGGGCTCCTCCATGACCAGGGGGAGGCCACTCATCAGGAAGCTCTCAACCGCGCTCTCTTTGCCGGGTTTCGCTTCGAGACGAACGAACAAAGCGACTTTGACCATGAGTGATCTCCTAGTGTGCCAAGGGGTCCCAAGGCTACGCGCTTTTAGAGGCCTGAACGTAAATGCACGGGAAACTTACAGAATAAGACGGCCAGCAATGTCCGGAGGCAAGCTCCGCAACCACTCGGTCATTGGCAAAACGATCCGGACGGCTGCTTCTGGCCGATTCCGGCCATCCTGGCGGAATGCTTCCCACACGGGATCCGCAAAAATCACGTCACCTGGTCATGGCAAAGAAAAAGGGCACCCACCGGGTGCCCTCATGAATCAACGAATCGAGAGGTCAGACGACACTGCGGTGCCTCTCAATACAAGTCTTCAACACCTCATCGTGATCCCGCTTCCACCAGTTGCCGGTGGAAAAAATCTCTACCTCGCTGAAGCCGTTGAAGCCTTGCGTTTCCACCCAGCCGCGAATGCGGGGGATGTCGATCACGCCGTCGCCCATCATTCCGCGGTCGTTGAGCAGGTCGGTGGTGGGGGTGAGCCAGTCGCACACGTGGAAGGCGAGCAGGCGGCTGTGGCCGGCGCGTTCGATCTGGGCTTGCAGCTTCGGGTCCCACCACACGTGGTACACGTCCACGGCCACGCCGAGTGCGCCGGTCTTGCCGGGGTCGAGTGCGTCGCACACGTCCAGCGCCTGTTCCATGGTGTTGATGCAGGCGCGGTCGGCCGCGTACATGGGGTGCAGCGGTTCGATGGCCAGCGGCATGCCGTTGGCCTTGGCGTACTCCAGCAGTTCCGCAATGCCGTCGCTCACCTGTTGGCGTGCGTGGGCAATGTCCTTGTGCGCGGCCTTGCCGGCGAGGGCGCCGGGCAGGGCGCCCACCACGAGCACGAGGCAGGGCGCGCCGAGTTCGCAGGCTTCGTCCACCGCGCGGCGGTTGTCGTCGCGCGCCAGTTGCAGGCCGGCATCGTCGGTGGCGGTGAACATCCCGCCCCGGCAGTAGCCGGAGAGCTTGAGGCCGAGCGACTTCACCTGGGCCGAGATGGTCTTGAGGCCGACGGCGGCCACCTGGTCGCGCCACGGCGACACGGCGGGAATGCCGTGGCGCGCGCAGGCGTCGAGAATGTCGGTGAGCGGCAGGTCCTGCCCCCGGCTCTTGCGAACCGTGGCGGTGTTGATGGACAGCGCGCGGTGGTCCTGGGAGAAGTCCCGCATGTCATGCCACCCCGTGCACGGCCGCGAGCGACTTCATGCGCTGCACGGCCAGATCGGGTTTTTCCAGCAGGTTGGCGGCATCGGCCAGGCGGAACAGCTCGGCCAGGTGCGGGAACGAGCGCGTGCTCTGCTGGCCGCCGACCATGCTGAAGTGCGTCTGGTGGCCGTTGAGCCAGGCCATGAAGACCACGCCGGTTTTGTAGAAGCGCGTGGGCGCCGCGAAGATGTGGCGCGACAGCGGCACGGTGGGGCCGAGGATGTCGTGGAACTTCTGCGTGTTGCCTTGCGCGAGCTCGCCCAGCGCGGCGGCGGCGGCGGGGGCGATGGCATCGAAGATACCGAGCAGCGCGTCGCTCTGGCCGTGGGTGATCTCGGGGCCGTGGCCGTCGCCGGCGATGAGTTCGGCGTAGTTGAAGTCGTCGCCGGTGTACATGCGCACGCCCTTGGGCAGGCGGCGGCGCATGGCGATTTCCTTGTCCTTGTCGAGCAGGGAGATCTTGATGCCGTCCACCTTCTCGGGGTGCGCGGCAATCACGGCGAGCGCGGTGTCCATGGCCTTGTCGGCGTCCACGTTGCCCCAGTAGCCCTTGAGCGCCGGGTCGAACATGTCGCCCAGCCAGTGCAGCACCACGGGCTGTTGGGCCTGGCTCAGGATGCGGTCGTACACGCGCTCGTAGTCCGCCGGGCTCTTCGCCACACGGGCGAGGGCACGGCTGGCCATGACGATGAGCTTGCCGCCGAGTTTCTCGATGGCGGCCATCTGCTCTTCGTAACCGGCGATGACTTCGTCGACCGACGTCACGTCTTCCGGCGCGAGGTGGTCGGTGCCGCAGCCGGAGGCGAGCAAGGCGCCGGGCACGTCTTTGGACGCGTCGATGGAGCGGCGGATGAGTTCGAGCGAGGTGGGCCAGTCCATGCCCATGCCGCGTTGCGCGGTGTCCATGGCCTCGGCCACGCCCAGGCCGAGCGACCAGAGGTGCTGGCGGTAGGCGATGGTGGCGTCCCAGTCGACGCCGCATTGCAGCCACGGGTCGATGGCGGCGAGCGGGTCGGCCACCACGTGCGCTGCCGAGTAGGCGATGCGGTTGAACTTCACGCCCCTGGCGGGCTTGGCCGGGGCCGTGCCGCGCAGGGTGTAGGCCTCGAGCTTGCCCGAGGCGTTGGGGAGGGTGAGCGAGATGGCCATGCCGTCAGACTTTCAACGGAGGAACGTCGACCCAGCGGCGCTGTTCCCAGCTCTCCAGCGCGGCTTCCACCAGTTGCACGCCCTTGGCGCCTTCGGGCAGGGTCCACTTGTAGGGCTCGTTCTCCACCACGTGGCGGATGAAGTGTTCCCACTGGATCTTGAAGCCGTTGTCGTACACCTGGGTGTCCGGTACGTCCTGCCACTGTTCGGAGAAGTTCATGGTGTTCTTCACGTCCGGGTTCCACACCGGGCGCGGCGTGTTCACGCGGCTCTGTGCCTTGCAGCCGGTCAGCGTGGCCACGGCGGAACCGTGCGTGCCGTCGACGTGGAAGGTCACCAGGTCGTCGCGGTTCACGCGCGTGGCCCAGCTCATGTTGAGCTGCGCGATCACGTGTTCGCCGTTGTGGCCGGTGAGTTCGGCGGTGGCGTAGGCCGCGTCGTCGGCCGTGCACTCGTAGGGCTTGCCGGCTTCGTCCCAGCGGGTGGGAATGTGCGTGGTGCCGATGCACGAGACCGACTTCACTTCGCCGAACAGGTTGTCCAGCACGTAGCGCCAGTGGCACATCATGTCCAGGATCATGCCGCCGCCGTCTTCCTTGCGGTAGTTCCAGCTCGGGCGCTGGATGGGCTGCAGGTCGCCTTCGAACACCCAGTAGCCGAACTCCAGGCGCACGCTGAGCATGCGGCCGAAGAAGCCGGCGCGGCGCAGCATGTCGAGCTTGCGCAGCCCTGGCAGGAACAGCTTGTCCTGCACGGCGCCGTGCTTGAGGCCCGAGGCTTCGGCCAGGCGCGCGATCTCCACCGCCTCGTTGAGGTTGGTGGCGATG
>QFCS01001107.1_pt1 | contig 123130 bp, 111 predicted proteins | sample 3576561 | NCBI WGS metagenome assembly QFCS01 | reverse complement strand
GACGCCGCTCTCGCGGCGACGAGCGACCGCGACGACGTCCTCGCGGAACTCTCTGGGATAGGGACCGGGCATGATGACATCCTCCCCGTCAGCGCCTCCCGGCACTAACGATCAGTTGTCACCGATCCGTTCCTCACGCCCCACCGTTCTCGCTGCCCCACGCAAGTCTCCTCGTCATCTATCCCATAGCCGGATGGCTCGGCGCGCTCAGCCTCGTCGTCGCCGTGGGCGTGTTGTTGACGGTCGGATTCGTTGCAGCATCCGTGGGTGCGCGCACCCACGCGCGCCTCTCGGCTAGAAGCCCCAACGTCGAAGACGATTCAGCAAAGCTCTTCACGGAGCCTTCATCAGAATCCAACGCAATCTCCACACTCGCTGACGAGCCTAGGACTGTGAATGATCGATCTCCCGTGGTGCCCAGCCGTCCGCAGGTCCAGCTGGTGTCCTCCGCCGCCTGCGGACACTGTGCTGACGCCGAACTCGTGCTCGAGAGAGCCCGCGCTCAAGGTCTTGTCGACCTTGAGGTGGTCGATGCCGTATCAGCTCGGGGAGCTGCCCTTGTCGCTCAGTATCGACCGGCGATGTTCCCTCTGATCCTGCTCGAGGGGGAGTTCTTCAGCGCTGGACGACTGCCGCGCGGACCCCTTGCGCGCGTTCTCGGCGTGCCGCGAGCTCGTATCTGATGGGCAGTGAACTCCTCGCGACCGGGTCGATCCTCGCCGCCTTTCTCGCCGGCGGCGTCGCGTTGTTCGCGCCCTGCTGCATCGTCTTCCTCGCCCCCAGCTACCTCGCCGCCGCCGTGAAGAACCGACGCTGGAAGCTGCTGCCGCTGACTTTCGTCTTCGCCGCCGGACTCGCGGCTGTTCTCGTCCCGATCACTGTGGGCGCCAACTTGATCGCCGGCGCCATCGCCCGCTACCACGCGGTCCTCTACTGGGCCGGCGGGCTTCTGATGATCGGGCTGGCGATCCTGGCCCTGTCCGGCCGGATGTGGTCCATGCCCGGGATGCTGCGAGCCCCCAGCGCGGGGAGGAGCGACACGGCGACCTTCTTCAGCCTCGGCGTGTTCTCCGGCATCGCGTCGAGCTGCTGCGCGCCCGTGCTCGCAGGGGTGATGACACTGTCCGCCCTGTCCGGATCACCGGCAGGTGGCACGGTGCTCGGCCTTGCATATGTGTTCGGGATGGTGCTCCCGCTGTTCCTCATGGCGCTGCTATGGGACAAGCTTCCCAAGGGCGGACAGTCGTGGCTGCGCGCCAAGCCGGTGCGCCTGCGGGTGGGGCGTCGGATCCTCGCGACGAACACCGTGAACCTGATCGTCGCGGCCGGATTCGTTGCGATGGGCGTCGCAGTGATCCTGCAGGCCGGTGCGACCGATATGACCGGCGGCGGGTCGCAGTCAGGGGTCGCCGCGTGGCTGACCGATCTGTTCGCGTTCGTCCTGCAGTGGACGGCGCCCATCCCGGACCCCGTTCTGGGCGCCGCCCTGATCGGGTTGGTCGGCATCTTCGTGCTCGTGACGCTCCGCGATCGTGGCCACGACACACCCCCCGACCCACCCGACGGAGGCGACTCGCCCGAGACCACGGGACGCGCTGTCGACGCACCGGACCCCGTCGCTGACCCCACACCCCGACCCACGGAGAGCACCCCATGAACCGCAAGACTCGCGAAACGGTCAGCGCCCCCGCCCGCACCCGCCGGCAGAGCCCCCGCTCACGGACACGGATCTGGGTGACCGCCTCGGCCGTTACCGTCGGCGCCGTCCTGGTCGGGTACGGGATCTACTCCGCCATCCCCGAGGCGGCCCCGGTCGATGTCGAAGCCGCCGCAGACTTCACGCTGCCCGCTACCGATGGGAGCACGGTCAGTCTGAGCGATCTCCGCGGCGAGACGGTGGTGCTGTACTTCAATGAGGGCGCCGGATGCGGTTCCTGCACCGCACAGATGGCCGCGATCGAGAAGAACCCGGGCTTCGCCGAAAAGGACATCACCGTCCTCCCCATCGTTATGAACCCGGCCGCGCAGATCCAGGCGGACATGGACGCGTTCGGCGTCACAACCCCGTACCTGCTCGACGATGGGACCGTGTCGGAGGCCTACGACGTCCTCGGCAGAGGCATGCATGCCGGTCTTCCCGGTCACGGGTTCGTGCTCATCGACGCCGAGGGGAACGAGCGCTGGCGCGGCGATTACCCCTCGATGTGGCTGGACCCCGAGGAACTCCTCCACGAAGTGCAGGAAGCGCTGGGATAGACCCCTGCGCGACCGCGACACCCACCGAGACCCGCGAGGCGATGGCCGGGCTCTCTCGGCCAGCGGGGCGGATGGCGCCGAGGCCCCCGTTCGCGAGTCACCGTGCGCGAGACGCGATCGCGTCAATGAGCTGCTCAGTGGTCGGCAGCCCGGCGAGCCCCGTCGGGGTCGCGTAGACCCGGCACGCGACGTCCGAGGCTGGTTCCCCGCCTGGGAAGAGGTCCGCGCCGTCGAGAAGGATCGTCGGCGATCCGGCGAACCGCAGGCGGGCGGCTTCCTCCCCGGTCGTGACGACTCGGAGCCGGATCGGGGTGTCGCCGAAGCCCGTCGCACGGAGGGCCGCCTCGAGTCGACAGCGCGTGTCGACCCAGCTCGGACAGTCGTCGATATGCAGGAGCTCGATGTCCATGAGTCCATTCTCCGCCGGGATTCTCGTCACTGCAGCGCCGGTACCTCGCTGCGACGGGGCAGAGGGCGTTGCCGGGTCCCCCCAGTCTGCTCCCCCGGGCTGGCAGCGAGGGAAGAGCGCCGCGGACAGTAAGGCACCCTCACCCCCGCCGTTCATCGGCGAAGGTGAGGGTGCGGGTCAAACGGGCCCCACCGATTGGGCGGGGTGCCTCAGCCGGATCAGGGAAGGCGCTCGTGGTTGTCGCGTGACGGGGCATGCTGGTCGTGCGCCGAAGTCGACGGCTCTCCGTGGCCGTGCGTGCCGTGCCTGTTCATGAAGTACATCATGGCGATCATGCTGAGCGGGCAGGCGAGCAGCAGGGCAAACGGCAGCGCCTGGGCGAGATCGACGCCGAACGCGACCAGGCCGACGAGGATGATCGTCGCGGCGCCGGCGAGGAGAATGAGGTGCTTCTTCATCGTGTTCCTTCATTGTTGACGGGCGCCGAATCGTTCACAGCGGCCCGGATGGACTGGTAGGTGGGAAGGTCGATGTCGCCGCTTGCTAGACGTGCGTCCAGCAAGGACTTCGCGTCGCTCGGTGTCTGTGGGGCGGGGAAGATGCGTTGCACCGCCCAGACGACGACTCCGATGACGATCCCCCACCCGGCGACCATGGCGATCCAGCCGACGACATCCATCTGCCCGCACCACACGCTCACGACCGCCTCCTCAGTTCACCGGCAGGGTTGCCGTCCTTCCAGACTGGGCGGCGCAGATCAAGGACGCGCAGTGGTCTGATGAAGAATCACTGAAGGTGCGCCCCCCGCGCGGCGTCCTCCCCATCGAGGGGCAGTTCGATGAGGAATTCTGCGCCGTGGCCCGCGCCCGCGCTGTGGGCGGTGACGGTTCCGCCGTGCGCGTGCACGAGGGCGCGGGTGATGCTGAGGCCGATCCCCGACCCGCCGTGCGCGCGGTCCCTGGCAGCGTCCACCCGATAGAACCGCTCGAACAGGTGCGGCAGGTGTGCCTGGTCGATGCCTTCCCCGTTATCGGCGACGACGAAGCGCACCCCGCTCGGGGTGGGCGCGGCGCTGACGCGGACGGTGCCGCCAGCAGGGGTATGTCGCAACGCGTTGTCGAGAAGATTCGCGAACACCTGCCCGAGCCGGTCGAGGTCCACGGGCAGGTCCGGCAGGTGCGGCGCATCGACGACGAGGGTCACGCCGGCGGCGGCGTAGGCGCCGGCGGCCGCTGCCGCCGCCGCGGAGAGGATCGCCCCGGGTGCAAGGGGTTGCCGGTGCAGGTGCAGGTTACCGCTGTCGACACGGCTGACGTCGGAGAGGTCCGCGGAGAGCCGGGTGAGACGGGACGCCTGTGCCCGCAACACCGCGGTGGTCGCGGGAGTGAGCTGCTGCACGTCGTCGTCCAGCGCGTCCAGGGTGGCCGCTATGGTGGCGACCGGCGTGCGCAGCTCATGGGCCACGTCCGCCGTCAGCCGCCGGCGCAGCTGCTCGTCTCGGTCGAGACGATCGGCCATAGCGTTGAAAGCACGCGCGAGCTGGTCGAACTCGGCACCGACCCCGGGCGCTGTCACACGGGTATCGAAGCGACCGGCGGCGAGACGTGTCGACGCCTCGGCCATCGTGCGCAACGACGCGCCGATGCGGCGCGCGAGGAAGACACTGGCGGCGACGGATGTCACCGTGGCGGAGCCCAGAGCGATGGTCGTCGCGAGCGTGCTCGCGGATCGGAAGGCCTCCTCCGCGTGGCCGATGGCGTCTTGGGAGGCCCCTCCCGACTCGGTGACGTGTTGGAGGAACAGGGCCGGGCCGACGAGAGTCGCGACGAGGAACGCCGTGAGCCCTCCTGCGATGACGACCAAGGTCATCGCGATGACAAGACGCGCGGCGATCCCGCGCACCACAGGCGCACCGGCGGCGATGATCATCGCCCCGGCCCCATCCGATATCCCACCCCGCGGACCGTCCGGACATACTTCTGCTCGGTGGCCGTGTCGCCGAGCTTCTGCCGGATGTGCAGAACATGCACATCCACGAGGTGGTCATCGCCGACCCACTCGCCACCCCACACCGCGTTGATGAGCGCCTGGCGAGTGAACACCTGACCCGGGTTCAGCGCCAACGCCGCCAGCACGTCGAACTCGATGCGCGTCAGCGGCACCGGGCGTCCCCCCAGGGACACTTCGCGCCCTCGAACGTCGATCGCCAACGCGCCAAACGAAACGAGCGGGGCAGTCCCTTCCGCAGCCGCGGCGCGCGGACGCCGCATCATGACCCCGATGCGGGCGACGAGCTCGCGCGGGCTGAACGGCTTGGTCATGTAGTCGTCCGCTCCCACCGACAACCCGATCAGCATGTCGACCTCGTCGACTCGGGCCGTGAGCATGAGGATGTAGCAGTCCGAGAAGGTGCGTATGCTCCGGCAGACCTCCACCCCGTCCAGGCCAGGCAAGCCCAGATCCAACACCACGACATCAGGATCCCGCTCGCGCGCCAAGCGCACCGCCGAAGGCCCATCGGCCGCCGACGCGACCTCGAACCCCTCGCGCTCCAGGTATCCGGCGAGCACGTCCGCGAGCGCCTCTTCATCGTCGACGACGAGCGCGCGGCGGCGATCTGGCAAGTGGCTGCTCATGACTGTGTGCCCTTTCGCAACACGATCGGGATCGAATTCGCCGCGATCGGACTCGAAGAAGGCATCACAGTGGCGTGCGGTCCGTAGTACTCAGCGGCAGCGCGCGAGCGATGCGTGGATGGCGATCGAGTGGGCCAGCAACCTGCGTGATCCGATCCCAGCCGGTCCCGACGACGGCCAGCCCTCGCGAGCCCATACCCCAGCGGCGGTCCTCGGGACAGCGGTCCCCCGGGAGACTCGACCGACTAGGAAGCACGTCGGCACCCCCTTTTCTTGCGTCGATAGCGCCCGGCTCGGAAGAGAGATCCCCCTGTGTGAGGGGCCGGGTCACGACCATGACACGATTCTCGGAGTCGACTCCTATCTCGCCTGATCCCGGGAGCGAATGGCGTTGACGTTCCGACTCGACCATTGCGACGAGGATCGCATAGAGGAGGGCTGCAACAACCAGGACGGTCGCGATCAATCCCACTCTGAAAACAGTCTTGTTCATGGTGGCTTTCTGTATCTGCTTGGGAGTGTCGTCCGGCCATCGAAGCGGCGGCAATGTGACGCTGGTGACGCGCCCTCCTAAGTCGTCGTGGCCCTACGGGCTTTCCGGAGTCATGGAATGATCAGGACCGGTACCCGACCAACGCGGTCATACCGGACTCAGCGTGGTAGATGTTGTGGCAGTGCGCGACCCACTGGCCGGGGTTGTCGGCGTCGAAGTCGACTGTCAGGGTCTGGCCCGGGAGGATGATGGAGGTGTCCTTCCGGGGGCCGCCGTTCGCGTGCTGGTAGGTGTGGCCGTGCAGGTGGAACGGATGCCACATCTCGGTGTCATTGCGGATCCGCAACTGCACCCGCTCCCCCCTACTGATCGCGTGCGCGTCCCGCAACGGGTCGTTCATGTCGAACCGGCGCCCATTGATCCCCCAGTCGTACGCCTCCATCCCCCCGGTCAGCGCGAGGTGCACGACCCGGTCGGGCGATGCCTGGTGCAGGGTGACGGAGGCGGTCGCGCTCAGACCGGCAGCGGTGCCAACCCTGCCGGTGCCGAGCTCGGCGACGGGGACGTCGCTGGCCGGAGCCGTGCCAGCGGCGGTGCGAACGAGCGCGAACGCGCGATCCTGCTTGCCTTCCGCGTCGGCGACGACAGGGAACACCCCATCGTCCAGGGTGACCTGCAGGTCGTAGCGTTCGCCCATCCCGATCAGGACACTGTCGACCTCGACAGGATCCACCGGGAACCCGTCGGTGTGGGTGATCGTCAGGGTGTGGCCGCCGATCGCGAACCGGAACGCGGTGTCGCTACCGGCGTTGATGACACGGATCCGCACCCGGGCACCAGGAGTGCCGGTGAATTGGGCGGGGTCGGCTTTGGGTTTGCCGTTGATGAGGTAGTGCGGGTAGTAGACGTCGCCGGCGTCGCCGCCGAGCAGGTCGGATGTGGCGCCCATGAGCAGGTTCCCCATCCGCATGAACATGTCGCCCATCCCGCCCATGTCTCCCATGCCCTTCGAGAGGTCGGTGAGGACCTGGTCCGGGGTGGCGGTGACGCCGTCGAGCCAGTCGTCGAGGATCAGCACCCATTCGTCGTCCCACGTCACCTTCTCGTCCGGGTCGTCGATGATGAGCGCACCGTAGAGGCCGTGGTCCAGTTGCGGGCCGACGTGGGGGTGGAACCAGTAGGTGCCCGGATGCGGGGTGACGAACTCGTATGCGAACTGTCCGCCCGGGGCGATGGGGGCTTGGGTGACCGGAGGGACCCCATCCATGTCGTTGCGGAGGGCGAGTCCGTGCCAGTGCACGGAGGTGTCCGCGTCGAGCTGGTTGCGGACGGTCGCTTTCAGCGTGTCGCCTGCGGTGAGCCGGATTACCGGGGCCGGGATACCTCCGAACGCCCAGGTGGCGGCGGAGGTACCGGCCAGGTCGAGCGTGGTGGGGGCGGCGGTGAGGTCGACGGTGGTGACTCGGCCGGTGCCGCCGCGGTTCTTCTCCGTGCCGGACACCGCTGCGCCGGTGGGTGTCACCCATTGCGGCGCGGGGGTGCAGGAGGCGAGCACGGCTGCCGCGACGGCGCCCAGTCCGAGTCCGAGCACACCTCGTCGGGTCAGCAGCATCGGGGAGGACGGTGTGGGAGAGAGCGGACGGTCAGGCATGTTCGGGCTCCTTCTGCATGGTCGTCGCAGCGGGCGCCTGCGCGGGCAGGCGGAGCCGCTTGAGGAGGAGGGCATTGACGGCGACGATCACGGAGGAACCGGACATCGACAGGGCGGCGATCTCCGGGGACAGCATGATCCCGAACGCCGGGTAGAACACGCCAGCGGCGATGGGGAGGGCGGCGGCGTTGTATCCGATGGCCCAGCCCAGGTTCTGCCGCATCTTTCGCAGTGTGCCCTTGCCGATCTTGAGTGCGATCGCAACATCGAGCGGGTCCGAGCGCATCAGGACCACGTCGGCGGTCTCGATGGCGACGTCGGTGCCGGCGCCGATCGCGATGCCGAGGTCGGCCTGGGCGAGGGCGGGTGCGTCGTTGACGCCGTCGCCGACCATCGCGACCTTCTTGCCCGTCTTCTGCAGCTCGGCGACCTTCGCGGACTTGTCCTCGGGGAGCACATCCGCGATCACGGTGTCGATGCCGAGGAGAGCGGCGATCCGGTCGGCGGTGGGCTTGTTGTCCCCGGTGAGCATTGCGACCTCGACGCCCTGCTCGTGGAGAGCGTCGATCGCGGTCTTTGCGGTGTCCCGGGGTGCGTCGGCGAGACCGATGATCCCGGCGACTTGCCCGTCCACGGCGAACAGGATCGCGGTGCGGCCGGACCCAGCCAGGTCCTGCTGAGCGGCCTGCACCCCGCTGATGTCGATCCCCTCCCCGGTGAGAAGGCGCGGGTTGCCGAGGACGACCTGTCGACCGTCGACGGTGGCGATCGCGCCCTGCCCGGTGACGTTTCGGAACGCGGTCGCGGTGCGACGGGGGATGTCGCGGGCGTCGGCGTAATTCACGATCGCTTTCGCCAGAGGATGCTCGGATTCCCGCTCCAACGCGACCGCGAGGGAGAGAGTCTCGAGGTCGTCGCCGCCGACGGGGATGTAGTCGGTGACCTCCGGCTCCCCCTTGGTGAGGGTGCCGGTCTTGTCGAACACGACCGTGTCGATGCGGGCGGCGGTTTCGATCCCGGATGCGTTCTTGAACAACACGCCCCGTTTCGCGCCGAGCCCGGTGCCGACCATGATCGCGGTCGGCGTCGCCAATCCGAGGGCGTCGGGGCAGGTGATGACGACGACGGTGATGGCGAACAGGATCGCCATCGGGATTGCAGCGCCGGCGAGCAGCCACACCAGGAAGGTGAGGGTGCCGCCGATCAGGGCGACCAGGACCAGCCAGAACGCTGCCCGGTCGGCGAGGCGCTGCCCGGGGGCTTTGGAGTTCTGCGCCTCTTGCACGAGCTTCACGATCTGCGCCAACGCCGTGTCCGAGCCGACTTTGGTGGCTGTGACGCGGAGGGTGCCGACGGTGTTCACGGTCGCTCCGATCACCTCCGACCCGGGCGCTTTGTCCACCGGCATGGACTCGCCGGTGACCATCGACTCGTCCACCTCGGACTCCCCGGATTCCACGACACCGTCGGTGGGGATCTTGGCCCCCGGCCGCACCAGCATCAGATCCCCCGGGACGACCTCGCTGGTGGGGATCTCGACCTCCTGCCCGTCACGGATCACGACCGCCTGCGAGGGTGCGAGCTCCAGGAGGGTGCGGATGGCGTCGTTCGCGCCGCCGCGGGCGCGCATCTCCACCCAATGCCCCAGCAGCACGAAGGTGGCAAGCACCGTGGCGGCTTCGTAGAACACTTCACCGCCGCCGGTGAGGGTGACCGCGAGGGAGTACAGCCAGCCGGCGCCGACACCGACTGCGACGAGCACCATCATGTCGAGGGTCTTCGCGCGCAGCGCCCGGTAGGCGCCGTCGAAGAAGATCCACGCCGAGTAGAAGATCACCGGCAGCGACAGGATCAGCATGAACACGTCATCGCGCAGCCCGAACGGTGCCGGCACCTCGAATCCGATCACCTCCCGCCCGATCGGAGACCACAGGGTGATCGGGATCGACAGGATCAGCGCGACCAGGAACCGGTTGCGCATGTCGCGGATCATCGCGTCCATCGACATCCCGCCGTGGTGCCCACCGTGGCCCATCATCTCCTGCGCACTGTGCCCCGACGCTGCACCATGATCGTGCCCACCCGCGGCCGCGGTGTGACCGGCGTGCTCGACGTGGTGACCGGCATGCTCACCGGCATCCGCCGTCGCCGACGGGGCGTGCGTGTGGTCGTGGCCAGCGGCGTGGTCGTGGACGGGGTCGTCGTGATGGCCTGCGTGACCCTCGTGGTTTGCGTGGCCTGTGCGATCCGTGTGGCCTTGGCGCGCGTCGTGACCCGCCTGCGGTTCTTGTGCGCCGTCGGCTGAGGGGCCGGCGTGGTCGTGGGCGCCGTGGTCGTGTGCGTCGCCGGTGGGAGGGCAGATGTGGTCGGGGACGGACTGGCCGGCGCAATGGTAGCCGCAGTCGATGACCCATTGCTGGAGGTGGGCGACCGAGGTGGTCTCGGGGTCGTAGGTGACGGTCGCGGTCTGTGAGACCGGGTTCGCGTCGACAGCGATCACTCCGGGTTGTCGGCCCAGGTGGGCTTCGGTGACGTTCTTGGAGGTCGCGCGGATCATGCCGCTGACCTGCAGGGTCACGGTTCTGGTGTCGCTCATTTCGGTTCCTTCCCGAGGGTGGGGTCGGTGGTGTCGGGGTGGGGCCATTGCCAGTCGGCGACGGCGGGGATGTCGGTGCCGTGCTCACGGGTGTGGGCGCGGGCGTGCAGGCGGGCGTCCTGCAGCTCCTGCCGCAGGCCGGCGTGGCGGGCGGCCAGGCCCGGGACACGGTCGAGGACGTCGATCGCGAGCCGGTACCGGTCGAGGTCGTTGAGCATGACCATGTCGAACGGGGTCGTGGTGGTGCCGCGCTCCTGGAAGCCGTGCACGTGCAGGTTCTGATGCCCGGCGCGCTTGTAGGTGAGCCGGTGGATCAGCCACGGGTAGCCGTGGTAGGCGAAGATCACCGGCTTGTCGGGGGTGAAGATCGCGTCGAACTCCCGGTCCGGCAGCCCATGTGGATGCTGGTCCTCGGACTGCAGCCGGGTCAGATCGACCACGTTCACCACCCGCACCTTCAAGTCCGGGACGTGCTCGCGCAGCAGCGCCGCCGCGGCGAGGGTCTCCAGGGTCGGCACGTCGCCGGCGGCGGCGAGCACCACGTCCGGCTCGGTGCCCTCGGTTTCGGTGCCCGCCCACGGCAGGATGCCCAGCCCGCGGGTGCAGTGCTCGATCGCCTCGTCCATGCTCAGCCACTGCGGCGCGGGCTGCTTGCCGGCCACGACGACGTTGATGTACCCGGTGGAGCGGAGGCAGTGGTCGTAGGTGGACAGCAGTGTGTTCGCGTCGAACGGGAGGTAGACGCGGACGATGTCGGGGCTCTTGTTCAGGGCGAGGTCGATGAACCCGGGGTCCTGGTGGGAGAACCCGTTGTGGTCCTGCCGCCAGACATGGCTGGAGAGCAGGTAGTTGAAGCTCGGGATCGGGTCCCGCCACGACACCTCCCGGGCCGCTTCCAGCCATTTGGCGTGCTGGTTGAACATCGAGTCGACGATGTGGGTGAACGCCTCGTAGCAGTTGAACAGGCCGTGCCGGCCGGTCAGCACGTAGCCCTCGAGCCAGCCCTGGCACTGGTGCTCGCTGAGCACCTCCATCACCCGCCCGGTCGGGGCCAGGTGCTCGTCGACGGGATCCACGGCCGCGTTCCACTGCTTGCCCGTAGCCTGGTAGACGGGTGGGGCGAGTCGGTTGGAGGCGGTCTCGTCCGGGCCGAAGATGCGGAAGTTGTCCGGGTTGTCCCGGATCACCCCCGCCAGCCAATCCCCCAATGTCCGGGTCGCTTCGCCGGTCGACGCCCCGCGCGCGGCGGGGTCGACGGGGTGGGCGTGCTCGCGGAAGTCCGGGAGCCGCAGCGGGACGGTGAGTTGTCCGCCGTTGCCGGCCGGGTTCGCGCTCATCCGCCGATCCCCGTCCGGGGCGATCGCGACCGTGGTCGGGCGTGGGGCGCCGATCACGTCGAACAGCTCGTGCGGGCGGTAGGACGCCAGCCAGTCCTCGAGGATCCGCAGGTGCTCGGGATTGTCGCGGACCTCGGCGAGCGGCACCTGGTGGGCCCGCCAGGTGCCCTCCACCGGCAGACCGTCGATGATCTTCGGGCAGGTCCACCCCTTCGGGCTGCGCAGCACGATCGCCGGCCACGCCGGCCGCCCCTCCAACGTCCCCGCCGCCGCGGCGGCCTTGATGTCCGCGATCTCATCCAGTACCGCATCCAGCACTGCCGCGAAGGCCGCGTGGGACTCACGCGGGGTTTCCCCATCGAAGCCGACCGTGACGACGTGGGGGTCGTGGCCGTAGCCGCGCAGCAGCGCGACCAGCTCTTCGTCGGGGATGCGCGACAGCACGGTCGGGTTGGCGATCTTGTACCCGTTCAGATGCAGGATCGGCAGCACCACCCCGTCATGGGCGGGGTTGAGGAACTTGTTGCCGTGCCACGCGGTCGCCAACGGCCCGGTCTCGGCCTCGCCGTCACCGATCACGCAGGCGACCAGCAGGTCGGGGTTGTCGAACGCCGCCCCGTAGGCGTGCACCAGGGAGTAGCCGAGCTCGCCGCCCTCGTTGATCGACCCCGGCGTCTCCGGGGACGCGTGCGAGGGGATCCCGCCGGGGAAGGAGAACTGCCGGAACAACGCCCGCAGCCCCTCTTCGGTGCGGTCGATGCCCGGGTAGCGTTCGGTGTAGGTGCCGTCGAGGTAGGCGTTGGCGACCATGCCGGGTCCGCCGTGCCCGGGCCCGGTCACGTACAGGGTGTTCAGGTCGCGGTCGCGGATGGCACGGTTCAGGTGGGCGTAGAGGAAGTTCAGGCCCGGGGTGGTGCCCCAATGGCCCAGCAGCCGCGGCTTGATATCGTCCCGGCTGAGGCGGTGGCGCAGCAGCGGGTTACCCTGCAGGTAGATCTGGCCGATGCTCAGATAGTTCGCCGCCCGCCACCACGCATCCACCGCCGCCAACTGCTCGACGGTGGCATCAGTGGTGCGGTGCGCCCACGCGGGGGGTGCCGGTGTGGGGGTCATGGTCGGTCTCCTTCCGATCCGCGGCCGCTCGGGTCGCGCCAGGTGCGAATGACGGGGGTCATGGTGTTGCCGCCGGGATGAGAACGGTGGCGGTGGTGTCGCGGATCCAGACCACGCCGCGGTCATCGACCAGGACGACCGCACCGTCCCCGGTGACCCCGAGGGCTTGGACGGTTCCCGTGGTGGTGCCGACGTTCTCCCAGCCGGTGCCGACTAGGCGTCGCAACGTCCCGTCGGTGTCCACTCCGACCACCCCACCGGTTGGGTCGGTCTCCACCAGGTACAGCACTGGCGCGTCCGGCGCCGGGGTGAAGGTGGCGCCACCGTCGGTGCTGTGCTGCAGCCCGTCCTGGGTGGCGGCGTACAGGGTGCCGTCGGTCGCGGCGGCCAGGTCGACGGCGGGCAGCTCGGCACCGTCCGCCCATCTCTGCCCGCCGTCGCTGCTGGTGCGCAGCAGCGGGCGGGAGGATCCGATCCCGTACAGGGTGCCGTCGCCGGTGACGGTGAGGACGTGGAAGTCCTCTTCCCCGGTGAACGCGACCGGTTCCCACGAGGCGCCGGCGTCGAGGCTGCGGATGATGCCGAGGTTGGGGGCGCCGAGCTCCGCCGGGGTGGACGGGCCGGGGTGCCCGGACGCGTAGAGGGTGTCACCGGTAGCGGTCAGTCCCATCGCGTCCAGGTCGATGCCACCGACCGGGCCGGTGACGGTGCCGTCCTCGCCCAGCGTGTACAGGCCGGTGTGGGTGCCCAGCAGCACGGTGCCGTCACCGGCGTCGACGATGCCGTGCACATGCCCGAACCCGGCCGCGGTGCTCGCGGGGGCATCGGGCTCCGCAGGGGTGGTGCTGCAGCCCGTGAGCAGCAGCGCGACGGTGACGGTGGCCGTGATCGCCAGTCTGCGGGTGGTGGGAGAGATCATGAACGGAGGGCCTTTCCGTGCGGGTACGCCGGATACCGGTGACCGCACAGGGGTCGAGGGTGGGGCCTCGGTCGGGACCGGCATCGGGAGCGCGGGTCCCGTCCGAGGGGTACCGGGTCAGAGGCTGGCGAGGATGTCCTGCATCGTGGTGATCTCGGCGGTCTGCCCGTCGATGATCTGCTGCGCGAGGGCGGCCACGTCCGGGTTCTGTCCGTCGGTGAGCACCGACTGCGCCATCGTCACGGCGCCCTGGTGGTGAGCGATCATGCCGTTCAGGAACAGGCGGGTCGCCTCGACCCCGGTCGCGGCATCCAGAGCGGCCATGTCGTCCTCCGACATCATCCCGCCGCCCATGTCCATGCCGTCCATCCCGGACATGGAGTCGTCGTACGGGACGCCCCACTCCTGAAGCCAGCCCTTCATGGTCTGGATCTCCGGGTCCTGTGCGGCCTTGATCTGCTCGGCGAGGGAGACGACCCGCTCGTCGATGCCGTCTTCCGCGAGGATCTGATCGGCCATCTCGATGGCCTGCTGGTGGTGCGGGATCATCATGGTCACGAACATCTCGTCCGCGGCGTTGAACGCGGCGGCGGACTGGGAGGGGGCGGTGCTGGTCATCCCCCCGGGTCCGTGGTCCATGCCGGGCATGGTGCCGTCGGTGGGGGCGCAACCGGCGAGCACAAGCACGGTGGCCAGGGCGCCGGCGGTCAGCGTGAGAGTACGAAAACGCATCAGGAGTGTCCTTATCTAGTCAGTCGGTGAGGGTCTGATCAGTGCCCGGGAGGGCAGAGCGCAGCATCCCCGGCAAGGGTCGCCGGGGTTCAGGCGGAATCAGGTGCGACTGATGGACAGGACAAGCAGTGAAGGCGGGCGGGGATGCGGCAATCCGGCCAGCAGAGTCCGGGTATGGGAGCGCGAGCGGTCTACGGCGTATGTGAGAAGGGCACGGAACGTCGGGGCGAGCAGGACGATCACCGCGGCCAGCAGCGCCAGCACACACACCATCATCAGCAACGAATGATCCGGCATCCCCGCAGGGCTGCCGCACCCGTCCTGGCAATGCCCCCCAGCGCCCTCCGCCGCAGCTGCGGTCATCGGCGTATCGTCGGCGGCGGCTGGTGCGGAGCCGACCTGGCTGTGCGTGCTCATCGCGCTGGTCTCTGATGCCAGGGCGGGCTGGTGGGAACCGGTCAGGACGTGCATGGACAGCAGCCCGGTGATGATCGCCAGGGCGATCGGAGCGGCCAGCAGGAACCGGCGCACCCCGGGGGTCAGACGCGCGTGCGAGCGAATCACGTTCACGACCGACCTCCTTCCCGTCCAGGGTAGCGGTGCCCTGCCCCCGCGACACGGTCAGAACACCACGCACGGGAGCGGGCCCTACCACTCAGCATATACCCATCCGGGGTATCCAGGATGCGGATCGCTTCGGGGATGGCTACCCGCCCGGGGTATGCTGGGCGTGATCGAGGAAGGGGCGTCGACGGTGAACCAGGTGGTGGCGCGACGGCGGGCACTCGGGTCCCGGCGTGCCCTGTGGTTCTACCTGTCCGCGGTGACCGCGATCATCGCAGGGCTGCTCGCGATGCACTCGCTGAGTCTGGAAGAGGACCAGGCGGGCACTGTCGTGTCCGCCTCCGCAGTCGTTGCGGCCCCCGATGCCGCCGCTGATGTCCTGGTCAGCGGGGTGGTGACGCCCTCGTGCGATGAGACGGTCTGCGGGACGTCTCATGCTGTCGCTGCCGTGACGTGTCTGCTCGCGTTGCTGACCCTGCTCATCCTGGTGCTCCCGGCCCGGGACGGGTGGATCTCGCTGCTGGCATGGCTGCGATCCCTCCCCGGCAGGTCGGCCACGTTCACGTCCAGGTCGACCCTTCTGCGGCCCTCCCTGATCGTTTTGTCGATCAGCCGCACCTGATCAACACGCCGCACGCGCCCGCCCTCTGAGCCACCGCTGGCGTGGCCGTGTGATGTCGCCCGACGGCCACGATGTGCGCCCCGTAGGTAAGCGCGCCGCGCCTGCGGCAGCACCGCGTGTGACCCGAGCCAGGATTCTCGCCGCGGAAGCGGCACACTCCCGGCCGCGATTCCCGGTTGGACCGTGTGACGGCGGTGGCGACCGTGCGCACCTTCATCGTCCCCCTCCTTCAGGAAAGACTTGTATGCCCGAACCCGCCCTCCCTTCCCCGACGACCGGTATCGGAACGCGCCGCGCGGCGAGAGCCGCCCTCTCTTCCCCGCCCGTCCCGACGCGACGCGATCGACGCCGGCGGCCCACCCGTGCCGCCCGGACACCTCGACACACGCCTCGCAGCACGCTCACCCACCGTCGGATGCTCGCCGGCACCGTGATGCTCACGGTCGCTTCCCTCGGCGCACTGCCATTGCTGATCCCATTGGCGCCAGAGCCGGCATTCGCCGCCGAACCGCCCCGCACCCCGGTACGCGCCCAGTCGTTCACCACCCCCGACACCGTCACCGGGACGGTGATCGCTCGAGGGGAATACACGGTGGCGGTGACCGCCCCTGCCGGGACCGAGTCGTACGCGCACACCGCGGACACGTTCACCAACGACCCGGCATCGGCGGTGCAGTGGCCGTTCACCGTGGGAGTGCCGATCAGCAGCACGTTCGGGTACCGCACCCCGCCATGCCCGTCCTGCTCAAATTTCCATGCCGGACTGGACATGACCCCCGGGATCGGCACCCCGATCCAGGCGATCGCCGACGGGGTGGTCACCACCGCGACGGAGCAGGGCGGCGCGTACGGGGTGTACGTGGTGATCCGGCACGAGATCGACGGGCAGGTCGTGGAAAGCGCGTACGCGCACATGCGGGAAGGGTCCCTCGCCCTGACCCCGGGACAGACCGTGCGGGTGGGGCAACTGGTCGGCCGGGTCGGGGACAGTGGACGCAGCTTCGGCGCACACCTGCACTTCGAGATCCGCACCGGAGGCGAAGCGGTGGACCCGCTGGCGTGGCTCCCGGCGAGGGTGAGGCCCTGATGGACGCACTCCTCATTGTGGCTCCGGCGCTGATCCCGAGCCCGGGGATCAGCTTCGTGCAGGTCGGGCCGTTCCAGATCCGGTTCTACGCGCTGGCGATCCTGGCCGGGATCGTGCTGGCGGTGCTGATCACCGGCCGTCGACTGCGGGCAGTCGGGTACCCGGCCGGGGTCGTGGTGGATGTGGCGATGTGGGCGGTCCCGTTCGGGATCCTCGGCGCCCGCATCTACCATGTGCTCACCCATCCGGGCGACTACTTCTTCCCCGGCGCGGACCTGTGGCGGGTGCTCTACATCTGGGAAGGCGGGATCGCAATCTTCGGTGCGATCCTGGGCGGGCTGGTCGGGATTGTGATCGGCACCCGTCGCGCCGGGATCCCGGTGCTGCTGTTCCTGGACGCGCTCGCCCCGGGGATGCTGGTCGCCCAGGCGGTGGGACGGCTGGGGAACTACTTCAACCAGGAGCTGTTCGGCCCGCCCACCACCTTACCGTGGGGGCTGCAGATCGACCCCTCAGCCCCCGCGATCCCGCCGGGGACCCCGGCGGGGACCCTGTTTCATCCGCTGTTCCTGTACGAGCTGCTGTGGAACCTGGCCGGTGCCGCCGTGATCGTGCTGCTCGAGCAGCACCGCCGCCGGCACGGCCGGATCACGCTGGGCACCGGGCGGAGTCTGGGCATGTACCTGCTGTGGTACGGGGCGGGGCGGGCGGTGCTGGAGTCCATCCGGCTGGACCCTACCGAGCTGCTCGCCGGCGGGCTCAAAGCGAACGTGCTCACCGCCCTGGTGGCCGCCGTACTGGGGGTCGGGCTGCTCGCCCACGCCTCCTGGCGTGCCCGCCGCCGCGCACCCGTTCGGGAGAGGGGGGATGCGCGTGTCGATCCGCAGTGAGCAGGCCCCGCAGCTGCCCGCCGATCACGTCGACCGGCCGGTGGAGGAGCCCACGAATCCGCGCCTGAGCGTTTCGGGGTGGGCGCGCTGGGCGTGGCGGCAGCTGACCAGCATGCGCACCGCCCTGGTGTTGTTGCTGCTGCTCGCGGTGGCCGCGATCCCCGGGTCGTTGATCCCGCAACGCTCCTCCGACCCGAACGGGGTGATCCAGTTCGACAAGACCAACCCGGGCTGGATGTGGGCGGTGGACCTGCTGCAGCTGCACGACGTGTTCGGGTCGGTGTGGTTCTCCGCGATCTACCTGCTGCTGTTCGCCTCGCTGATCGGCTGCGTCATCCCCCGCATCCGCCACCACCTGACCGCGCTGCTCGCCCCGCCCCCAGCCACCCCCCGCAACCTGTCCCGCCTGCCCGCCCACACCCGCCGCGTCCTCCCCGACACTCCCCCCGGTGCGGTCCTGGACGCGGCCGAGCAGGCGCTGCGTCGGCAGCAGTACCGCACCCGCCGGGTCCGCGGCGACGACGGACGGGACTCGGTCGCAGCCGAGCGCGGCTACCTGCGGGAGACCGGGAACCTGCTGTTCCACGTGGCGCTGCTGGCGGTGCTGGTCGTGGTCGGCGTCGGCGGCGGGTTCCGGTTCACCGGGCAGCGGGTGCTGGTCGAGGGGCAGACCTTCGCGTCCACCCGCATCGCGTACGACTCGTTCACCGCCGGCCGGTTCATCACCGACACGCAGATCCCGACGTTCTCCCTCACCCTGGACCGGTTCCGAGTCGACTACGTCCTGGACAACGTCAACGCGCTCGGCATGCCGAAGACGTTCGACGCGCAGGTCACCACCACCACAGGCGACACCCGGCAGGCCTCCAGCATCCGGGTCAACGAGCCGCTGCCGGTGGCCGGCACCGACATCTACCTGCTCGGCAACGGGTACGCCCCCACCCTCACCGTCCGAAACCCGGCCGGGAAGATCGTGTTCCGTGACACGGTCCCGTTCCTGCCGCAGGACGCGAATTTGACCAGCCTGGGCATCGTGAAAGTCCCCGACGGGCTGGCGGAGCAGGTCGGCCTGGTCGGGATGCTGTACCCCACCCGCGCCACCACCCCCACCGGGGCGTTCGCGTCCAGCTACCCGGACCTGCTGGACCCGGTCGTCACCTTCAACGTGTACGTCGGCGACCTGGGCCTGAACACCGGGGTCCCGGTGTCGGTGTACGCACTGGACACCAGCACCCTCACCCAGATCGCCGGGCGCGGCACCCCCACCCCCGCCCTGCAGTTGGTCCCCGGCACCCCGGTTCCGCTGCCGGACGAGCTGGGCACGATCGAGCTCGGCCCGATCCCCCGGTTCGCGTCGCTGGAGATCGCCGCCGACCCCACCCAAACCCCCACCCTGATCGCCGCGGTCGCCGCGATGGCCGGGCTGGCCCTGTCCCTGTTCGTGCCCCGCCGCCGCCTCTGGGTCCGCACAACCACCGGCCGGGACGGCGGCACGGTGCTCGAGGTCGCCGGGCTCGCCCGCGGCGACGACCCCCGCCTGCAACCCACCGTCGACACCCTCGCCACCCGCCTCACCCCGACCCCCACACCCCTTCGAGGAGGCTCCGATGACCCCGTTCCTTGACGCCCTGTCCCTGCTGCTGGTGTACTCGACGATCGCGATCTACGCCGCCGCGTTCGTCGCCTACACCCTTCACCTCGCCCGCCGCGCCAGCACCCCTGCCGTCCCGGTCACCGCCCGGGTGCCGGCCACCGCCGGCGCCACCAGCACCACCGACCCGGACCTGGCAGGCACACCCCCCGCCCCCGACACCGACACCGCACCCGCCGCCGCTGCCCCGGGGGCGGACGGGGGGGCGGGGAAGGCGGCGCGGGTCGGGCTCGCGTTGACAGTGCTGGGCTGGGTGTTCCATCTTGCCGGGGTGGTGCTGCGCGGGGTCGCCGCGGACCGGGTGCCGTGGGCGAACATGTTCGAGTTCTCCCTCACCGGCACCGCCCTGATCATCGCCACCTTCCTGGCCGTGTCGCTGCGGGTGCGGTTGGCGTACCTGGGCAGCGCCGTGCTCGGGCTGACCGTGCTGCTGCTCGGCGTCGCGACGGTCAGCTTCTACGTCCCCGTCGTCCCCCTGATGCCCGCCCTGCAGTCCGGGTGGCTGGTCATCCACGTGCTGGTCGCGCTGCTGGCGACCGCGTTCTTCGGGCTCGCGTTCCTCGTCTCCCTCACCTACCTGCTCACCACCCGCCGCCGCGGCCTCCCCTCCCGGCTCACCCGGCTGCGTGACAGTCTGCCCGGGCCGGAGGATCTGGACCGACTCGCATACCGGCTGACGATCGTCGGGTTCATCCTGTGGACCTTCACCCTGATCGCCGGGGCGATCTGGGCCGGCCGCGCCTGGGGCAGGTTCTGGGGGTGGGACGTGAAAGAGGTGTGGACGTTCATCATCTGGGTGCTCTACGCCGGATACCTGCACGCCACCGCCACCCGCGGCTGGGCCGGCACCCGCGCCGCCTGGCTGTGCATCGTCGGCTTCGCCGCCGTGCTGTTCAACTTCGGCGTCGTCAACGTCTTCTTCACCGGGCTGCACTCCTACTCCGGACTGTGACCCGCCCCCTGCGAAAGGACCCCGCTCATGACCCGCACCACCCCCCGACCCGCCCCAGCTGAGGACCCACAACGCGCCTGGCGGCGACACCGACTGCTCGTCCGGGTCGGCCAGGCCCTGATGGCCGCCGGCGCGATCGTCGCGATCATCCACTGGCTCGCGCACCTGGAAGTGTTCGGCTCCGGCCAGCCCCCCGGCTGGCTCGACCTGGTCGCCGGGTACCCGACCGGGGCGCTGCTGCTGATCACCGGCGCCATCCTCGCCGGCCGCCGCCGCCCCACCCGCAAGAGCACGAACACCTGACCGACCGGAGTGATCCCCGCATGCGCACCCCCACCACCCTGACACGCCCACCCCGCCGCGCCGTCACCGCCGCCGCGGTCGCCGTGTTCGGCGTGCTCGCCCTGCTCCTGGCCGGGTGCACCGCCCAGACGCCCGGCCTGTTGTCCTCCTCCCCGTCCCCGGGGTACCTGTCCGCGGACGAGACCGTGCGGGAGATCCCCGCCGACCAGCGCGACGACCCGGTCACCTTCACCGGCACCACCGACACCGGGGAGCAGGCGGATTCCACCGCGTGGGCGGGCTCGGTCGTCGTGGTGAACTTCTGGTACGCCGCCTGCCCGCCCTGCCGTGCCGAAGCGCCCGACCTGGAAGCCCTCGCCCAGACCTACCAGCCCGACGGTGTCGTGTTCATCGGCGTCAACGTGCGCGACAGCGCCGACACCGCCGCCGCGTTCGAGAACCAGTTCGGCATCACCTACCCGTCGATCCTGGACGCCACCACCGGCACGGTGCAAGCCGCGTTCGCCGGGAAAGCCGCCCCCGGCGCCGTGCCCACCACCATCGTCCTGGACCGCACCGGCCGGATGGCCGCCCGCATCATCGGGCAACTGCCCACCCGCACCACCCTCGCCTCCCTCATCGACACCGTCCTCGCCGAGACGAGCCCCTGATGGGGGAGATCATCACCGCCGGCAGCATCTGGGCCGCCCTCCCCCTCGCCCTCCTCGCCGGGCTGGTGTCCTTCGCCTCCCCCTGCGTGCTCCCCCTCGTGCCCGGCTACCTCGGCTACCTCACCGGCACCACCACCACCGCGGGGGGCCCCCGGTGGCGGGCGCTGGCCGGGACCGGACTGTTCACCCTCGGCTTCTCCGTCCTGTTCATCGGCTACGGGGCCGCGTTCGGCGCCCTGGGGGCCTGGCTCATCCGCTGGCAAGATCTCCTCACCCGCATCCTCGGGATCGTGGTCCTGCTGATGGGGCTCGTATTCCTCGGCGTGTTCCGGCTCTTCCAACGCACCGCGAAACTCGCCATCCACCCACCCAGCGGGCTGGCCGGAGCTCCCCTGCTCGGCATCGCGTTCGGGCTCGGCTGGACCCCGTGCCTGGGCCCCACCCTCGCCGCGATCTCCGCCCTCAGCCTCACCACCGGCAACCCCGCCCGCGGCGCCCTCCTCGCCGTCACCTACTGCCTGGGCCTGGGGCTGCCCTTCATCGCCGCCGCCGCCGGCCTGAACTGGGCCACCGGAAGCATCACGTTCCTGCGCCGCCACATCCGCACCATCAACATCACCGGCGGGGTCCTCATGATCGCCACCGGCATCGCGATGATCAGCGGAGCCTGGACACTCCTCACCTCCAGCATCCAGAACCTCATCGGAGCCACCGTGCTCCCCCTCTAACACGACCGACCGCCAGGACGGGCGCCCCGGGCGGGCGCGCCGCCCGGCAGCGCCGACCGCAGTGACCGGCTCCCTCCGCATCAGAGAAAGGACAGACCATGCGACCACACGGCACCCGTGACCGCGCCCCCATCCCGTCCGAGCCGGACCCGGCCCGCGGCTCCCCGGCGCTGGGGGCCGGGGGCGTCTGGGTCGCTGCCGCCGCCGCGGCCGCCGGGATCGGGTCGGCGTACTGGGACGACTCCTGGCACACCACCCTCGGCCGGGACAGCACCTTCATCCCCCCGCACCTGCTGCTGTATGCGTCGATCCTCACCGTCGGGGTCGTGATCGCCGGGTGGGGGTGGCGGCGGCTGGCCGCCGTGTTCCGCACTCCCGGGTTCGCCCTCGCGGTCGCCGCGGCGGTCGCGATCGCGGCGGCCGCGCCCGCCGACGCGTTCTGGCACACCGCGTTCGGGCGTGACGCGGTGCTCTGGTCGCCCCCGCACCTGCTATCGGTGATCGGCACCCTGTGCGTGCTGATCGGCCTGCTCACCGGCACCGACCGGCTCGTGCCCGCTCCGCCGCGGATCGCCCTGGCCACTGCTGGCCTCCGGGACCGGGATCAGCAGCGTCCCACCCACCCCCGTCGCCTGGTCCGCCGTCGGCACCACCACGGTGATCATCGTCAGCATGATCGCCCTCACGGTGCGGCCGGGGACCCGCCTCCGATCCGGGGCCGCGGCCGCGGCCCTCACCCTTCTGCTGGTTGCCCTCGCCCCGCCCCCACCCGCGCAGGCTCACGACCCCGGCCAGGGCACCGCCTACGGCACCGCGCAGAGGACCGTCACCGGCGACGGCACCGGGCAGCTGACCGTCACCATCACCGGCATCCGCCTCACCGACGACACCGACCTCACCCCGACCCGGCTGGTCGCCCGCCGCGCCGGAGAGGCCCTCACCGTGCCGCTGCGCGCGCAACCCGGCACCCCGCCTCCCGGCGCCTTCACCGGGGAACTGGCGCTGCCGTCACCGGGGCTGTGGTTCGTGTACGCCCAGTTCGCCACCGGCGAACGCGCCCTCGAGGTGTGGGGGCCCGTCGATCAGCAGCTCACCGGCCCGCAAAGCCAGCAGCGCAACCCCTACCAGCCCGTCACCGCCCTCACCCCGTCACCGGGGCAGATCATCCTCGGCGCCGTGCTCCTCGCCGTCTCGACGGCACTCACGGTCGCCGCGGCCGTCACCGTCGCCCGCCGCCGCGTCCTCCTTCCCGCCACCACCTGACCACGGCGAGGTCACCGCGTCTCGTCGCGGGCCGGCGGGCGACCTCGGCCCCGGCAACCGAAACGGTCGAGCACGATCAGCTGAGCACCTCTTGCATCCGCCTGCTGTGCTGCCGGAGGGCGCGGACGTGACTCGACGCGGCAGCGGCGACCTCAGCGGCGGCGGTTCTTCGGTTCGTGGGGCTATTCGGTGACGTTGATGATCATGGTCAGGCCGCCGGCGCCGTCGGTTTCGACGTTGTTGTTGGTGGTGTGGTGGTTGATGTGGCAGTGGATGAGCCACTGGCCGGGCTCGAGCGCGTTCCAGAGCACGTCGTAGCGTTGTCCCGGCCCGACGTTGATCGTGTCGGCCTGGAACTGCTGCGCCGCGGTGAGGGCCGCCCCGTCGCGGGCGACGACGGTGAACGGGCCGCCGTGGATGTGCATCGGGTGGATGTCGTTGGTGTTCGAGCCGATGAACCGCACCCGGAGGGTCTCCCCCACCTTCATGTCGATGGTCTCGGTGGCCGGGTACGCCTTCCCGTTGATGGTGAAGTAGTTCGGCATGCCCCCTTCCATCGGCATCGCCGGATAGGTCAGCCCCTCCCGAGACAGCCACTCCTGCAGCTGAATCGTGTACTCGCGATCGGCAGGCGGCTGCAGGCCAGGGTCGGCGGGGTCGATGATCAGCGCCCCGTACAGGCCGAGGGCCTGCTGCCGGTCGGCGTGATCGTGGGAGTGGTAGAAGAACGTGCCCCACTGCTTCACCGTGTACTCGTACCGGTAGGTGTCGCCGGGTTGGATGGGATCCTGGGTGATCCCGGCGGGCCCGTCCATCTCGTTGGGCACGTCCAGGCCGTGCCAGTGCACGGTCGTGGACTCGTCGAGCTCGTTGGTCACGTCGATGCGGATCCGGTCGCCCTGGGTGACCTGCAGCCGAGGCCCCGGGATCTGCCCGTTGTACGCGTACGCGTCGACGGTGACGCCGGGGAGGATCTCCCAGCGGATCTGCGACACGGTCAGCTCGAACACCCTCACCCCGTCCTCGACGCGGGCAGGTTCCAGCACCTCATCACCGCGGGTGTCCACGTCGTACGCGACGGTCGCGTTGCGCGGGTCGACGGCGGCCATGTCCCGCATCGCCTCGGCGGGGGTGTCACGGGTCATGATCATCCCGGGCGGCATGATCAGCCCGCCGACCTCGTGCGCGCTGAGAGTCATGTTGACGGCGTTCGCGGGGGCGACCATCCCGACCACGAGCGCGATCGCGGAGAACGCGCCGACCACGGTCAGCTGCGGCACGGTCACCCGGCCGGCGCCAGAAGGCTGGTGCGACCCATGCCCCGACCCCGGCGACGACGCGCCGCCCGCCGCCTGGTCGCGGCCGGCGTGCGTGTCAAGGCCGGCGTGCGCCTCCGGCGGCTGCGGGTTGTGCGTCGCATGTGCGTCGTGCGCTTCCGGGTGGGTGGCGGGCTGGGGGCGGACGGTCATCAGGCCGTGCTTGAGGCCCTTCTTCACCATCCACACGTTCACGGGGTAGGCGAGCACGAACCCGACCGCGATCCCGAAGCTCATCACCGCCCAGAACAGCAGCTCGGTGGGCAGCATGGCCCGCATGTCGCGGCCCATCATCAGCAGCGACATCACCGGCGCCATGCCCGCCATCATCAGGTTCATGCTGATGAACTCGGGCAGGAACGAGCGGCGCACGTTCTGCCAGTAGCTGCCGCCCATCATGTTCTTCATGAACAGGGCCTGGAACACGAACAACCCGAACGCGAACCCGGCGGCGTACTCGATGATCAGATCCAGCCACATGGGCAGGCCCAGCGACGCGACGACGACGGCGGCGACGATGATGCCGGTGGCATCGCCCGCGACGCAGTGGATGGTCGACCCGATGCCCTGCTTCCACAGCGGCCGGGTGAACTCCTCATGCTCGCCCGGCCGTGGCTCCTTGTCCGCGAGCACATACAGCAGCGCTCCGATCGGGCCCAGGTAGAGGGTGACCAGGATGAAGCCCCACTTCATCACCGCCGGCTCCGGGTTGTGACGGAACTGGTCCACCCCTACCCAGACGGTGCTGATCGCGACCAGCACGAACCAGGCGACCAGGAAATAGTCGATCGGTTGAATCATCCTCGCCCGCCTCTCCCTCGCACACGACTCCCCCGCACCTTATACCCCCTCCAGGTATTGTTCAATCGGTGCCGCCTCCGGTGCCGACGGGTGCGCGTGCCCAGTCGGGTCGGATGTGACGCAGCCGGGTCGCAGCGACCAGCGCGGCGATCGCGGCGATGACGGCGGACACGATCGCGGCGGTATTCAGCCCACTCGTGTACGCCTGCTGCGCCGCCGTCACTAGCTGCCCACCAAGCGCGCCGGGAAGCTCAGCCGCCGCGGTGAGAGCGCCGTCGATACTGCGAGACGCGGCCGCCGTCGCATCGGCGGGCAGACCGCCCGGCAGCAGCTGGGTGATTTGGCTGCGGTAGGTGGCGATGCCGATGCTGCCGATCACCGCGATACCCAGCGAGATACCCAGGTCGTTCGCCGTGGTCGCCAACCCCGAGGCGCCGCCGGCCTTCTCCGGGGGGACGGAGCCGACCACCAGGCGGTGGTCAACGCCATCGCCGGCGCGACGCCGGGGTAGGTGAGCACGAAGCTACCGATCACCAGGGCCAGGCCGGTGCCCGGGTCGAGCTGGGTGAACAGGATGTAGCCGATCACCTGGGTGAGCAGCCCGATAGGGCCACCGGAAATCTAAAACTTCGGTAACCCGAAATCAAGAGTTCGGTAACCCGATAACGATGTGGGTGGGGATCCCTCGGCATGTGCCGCGGCGCTGCCGGGCTCGCGGTGCATGGCCGTCGACCGGCCGGTGGACGTGACGTGGCTGCTCTGTCGGGGAGGGCGTGGAGGGCCGCCTGCTGCCTGTCAGGATCCCAAGAGACGCAAAGGTCGGTCGGATTGGTACAGTGAGGGACTATGCCCCGACACCCGCGATCCCGGCCCGTCCGGGTCGTCGCGGCGGGGTGGTGGTTGGGGCGGCTGTTGACCATCCTGGGCCTGGCGCTGGTGCTCATCGTTGGCGGCTGGACCACCTCCCACAGCACAGCTGACGCGCACGCCGACACCGGTGCGGGCTTCCCCGTCGCGACCGGCTCTACCGCAGACTCGGGCGCGCCGGTGGCGGCGTCGACGGCGTCGTCCGCTGTGGGGGTGTCGGCTGATGCGTCCGGGGTGTGGGGGTGCCTGATCGGGGTGGTGTGCACGCTGCTGGTGCTGGCGGCCGTGACGGGGTTCCGGTTGCAGGGCCGGCTGCGGATGCTGCGGGTGTCCCGCCCGGTGCGCGCCCCGCTGCTGGTACCGGTGCCCGTGTCGTGGCGTCCGGCCGCGCCCTCTCTGTTGCTGTTGTCGATTTCCCGAACCTGAGATCCGGCATGCCGCCCACCCATGGGTGGCGTCTTCCCGCCCGCGCGTGTGCGGGCGTTGTGTGATGCCGATTTCTAGGTTTGGAGAATGTCTTGACGACCCGTATCACGGCGCCCCCCGTCGCCGGGGTGGTGCCGACGGCCGCGGCTGGCCACCGCCGCCCACACCACCCCGCCCGGCCCCGTCCCGCAGCTGGGTGCTGCCGCCGGGCGGGCACGATCATCCCCTGGCCGTCGCCGCCCGGACCGTGTCCTGCGGGGAGGGGGTGGTGATGCGGTCGGGGTTGACGCATCGGCGGGCGATCATCGTCGGGGCCGGGCAGGCCGGGCTCGCGGTGGCCGCCGCGCTGATGGGGTTGGGGTTCCGCCCGCAGCAGGAGTTCGTGGTCGTCGACGCCGCCACGGACCGGCAACGCAGTTGGGCGTCCCGGTGGCATTCGATGCGGCTGCTGTCCGACGCCCGCCACAGCACGCTTCCGATCCGGCCGCTGCCGGTGGACCCGCACGAGCATCCCCGGACGGATGAGATCGCGAACTACCTGGACCAGGTGCAGCACACCCTGGGGGTGGACCCGTTCTGGGGGTTGCGTGTGGTCGGGGTGGAACGCCGCGGTCACGGGTCGGTGCTGCAGCTGCAGACCGCGGAGGGCGACGTGCAGACCCGCAACGTGGTGTGCGCGACCGGCGCCGCCACCCACCCTCGCATCCCTGCGTGGGCGCAGCAGCTGCGGGTGCCCGGGGTGGTGCTGCACAGCGCCCAGTACCAGTTCCCCCGGCAGGTGCCCACCCGGCGGGTGCTGATCGTCGGCGGAGGGAACAGCGGGGTGCAGCTGGCGCGAGAGCTATCCACCTCCCACGAGGTCACCCTCGCGGTCCGCACCCGGCGGCCGCACCGACCCGCCCGCACCTTCCCGGTCCACGCCCGGGCAGGCTCGTCCTGGCTGGGCCGCGCACCGGCCGTGCAGCCGGTGTTCGGGGACGGCTACCATGCGCTGCGTCACGCAGGGGTGGCGGTCGCCCCGGCGGTGACCGGTGCGGACGGCGGGCAGGTCACGTTCGCCGATGGCAGCACCCTCGCCCCGGACTCGGTGATCCTCGCCACCGGGTACGACCCCGGCGACGACTGGCTCCCCGCCGAGGCGACCGCAGCCCGGTCCCGCCCGGCGATGACCGGGCTGCCGGGCTTGTTCGTCGCCGGGATCCCCGCCCACAGCCGCCCCGGGGCGGACACCCTCGCCGGGGTGTCCCGGGACGCCGCCGTCATCGCCCGCACCATCGTGGACCGGCCATGACCGCCACCCCGACGACCCTCCAGGACCCGCACGGGCACCCCCAACCCACCCCGCCGAACCGCCGTGCCCGGGCGGTGATGCCGTTGGCGGTGGCGTTGCCGGTCGCGGCGGCCGCGGCGGTGCTGATGGATCTCGCCTACCCGGAGGTGGAGTTCTGGCCGGCCGCGTTCGCCGCGACCGGGCTGCTGCTTCTCGCGCTGATCGGCCGGAGCGTGTGGGGGGCGGTGGCGGTCGGGGCGGTGTTCGGGTTGCTGTTCTTCGGGCTGCTGGTGTCCTGGACGACCCGGTATCTCGGGCCGGTGCCGTGGGCGGCGCTGACCGTGGTGGAAGGGTCCCTGACCGCGGTCGGGATCATCCCGCTGGCACTCGCGTACCGGTGGGTGCCGCGCGCCGTCCCCGGCCCGGTCGGGCGCCTGCTGCTGCTGCCGGGCCTGCTGGCCGCGTTGTGGACGGGCCGGGAGGTGCTGCTGGGCGCCTGGCCGTACGGTGGGCTGCCGTGGGCGCGGCTCGGGATCACCCAAGCCGACAGCCCCCTCGTGCAGACGGTGTCCTGGGTCGGGGTGAGCGGGCTCACCTTCCTGATGGTCTTCACCGTCGCCGCCGCGATCGAAGCCATCCGGACCGGCCTGTGGCGTCGCCCGCTGCCCGCTGCCGTACCCGCCCTGACCGCCCTGGTGTTGGTCCTCGTCCCGGCGTTTCCCACCACACCGGCCGGGACGATGCGGATCGGAGCGGTGCAAGGCAACGGCCCGTCCGGATACTTCGACCAGCGCACCGTGGGGGCGATCGCCCGGGCGCAGGGAGACGCGACCGGCCCGGTGCTCGACGAGGACGTGGATCTGGTGGTGTGGCCGGAAGGGCTGGATGCTGACCCGTTCCAGACCCCGTGGCTGGCCGCGTACCTCACCGGCATCAGCACCCGGGCAGGGGCCCCGCTGCTGGCAAACGCGGCCACCACGTCGGGTGGCAACATCTACAACACATCGTTTCTGTGGGACCCGGCCACCACCGGTGCCACGCCGCGGCGGGAGCAGACGCAGACGCACGCGAAACGCCACCCGGTGCCGTTCGGCGAGTACGTGCCCGACCGGGCGTTCTACACCCTGCTCGCCCCCGACCTGGTCGGGCTGCTGCAACGCGACTACGCGCACGGCACGGACGTGCCGCTGGTCACCGTCGGCGGTGTGCCGGTGGGGTTGGCGATCTGCTTCGACGTGATCTACGACGAGGTCATCGCCGAGAGCATCACCGCCGGTGCGGAGCTGCTGGTGTTCCAGACCAACAACGCCGACTTCCGCGGCACGGACGAGAACCTGCAGCAGCTCGCGGTCGCCCGGATCCGCGCGGTAGAGACCGGCCGTACCGTGGTGAACGTCTCCACCGTCGGCACCAGCCAGATCATCCGCCCCGACGGCAGCACCCTCACCGGTCTGCCCGCCGGGCAAGCCGGGGCGCTGATCGCCGACACCGACCTGCGCACCGGCATCACCCCCGCCGTCCTCATCGGGCAAGGCGTCTCCGCTGTCACCTTGTGGGGTGGGCTGGGTGGTCTCGCCCTCACCGGCGCGATCGCCTGGCGGCGGCGCACCCCTGCTGTGGCCTGACTACGCATGCCCGCCAGACAACCCGGGGTTATCCTGCGGGTGGGAGGACGACGCGGCGGATCTCCGCAGCGATCAGATCTGGTTCTGTGGCGGGGATGTAGTGGCCGGAGCGGGCAGCGACCACGTGCCGGCCCTGCCGGGACTGTGCGGCCCGATACCGCCCGGCGGCGGTCGCGGCGTCCCGGACCCGACGCGGCATCCCGTCGGTCCCGTGCGCGAGGCCGCCGGAGATGACGGTGACCGGGACATCGGGCAGCGCCGGCGGGTCGCCCTGCCAGGCGTGCAGCTCGGTGAGGAAGGTGCGCGCTTGCCGACCCTGGGTGACCACCACCGCGGGCCGGAACGCCTCACGGTGAAGATCGGCCCGCACATCCTCGGGCATCCCCTCCCCGAGGAACCGGAAGAACCGCTCCAGCATCCCCACCCGGGCCAGCACCCACTCCACGGCGATCACGATCTTCTCCCCGACCCGGAACGGCATACCGAACAGGAGGTCCGCTTCCTCATCGGTCGGATCCACCAGCACCAGCCCGGCCACCCGGTCCGGGCGGCGGGACGCGGCCAGCCGCACGATCGGGCCGCCCGCGGAATGCCCGACCAGCACGAACCCGCTGCTCGGCTCGAGGCCGTCCAGCAGATCGTTCAGGTCGTCGGCCATCCGGTCCAGGGTGCGCCCTGCCGGGTCCGGAGCGGACCGGCCCAGCCCTGCCCGGTCATACACCCCGGCCCGCGTGAACGCGGCGACCCGGGTCTGCACCAACGCCCAGGTGGACCGGGTCGCCGCCGATCCCGCCTCAAACACCACCGTCGGCACCCCGGTGGCCCCGGCCGGACCCGGCAGCACCATCGCATACAGGGCGCGCCCGTCACGGGTGCGCACCCACACCGGCTCCCCCTGGGTGTGCACACCAGACCCGGTAACGACCCACCCCCTACCGGTCGTGGCCTCGGCGGGAGGCGCCGGTCGCGGCGCGGTGGGCTTTCTCCCGCAGGGCCAGCAGGGCGAGGGTGTCGTCCTTGATCTGAGTGCGGCCGAGGATCCCCCAGTGCGCGCTGAGGTGGTCTTCGAGGTAGCGCAGCACCCGGGCGAACGGGATGGTGTGCCACGGCGCCCCCGAGCCGGGCGGGGAGGTGGGATTGCCGAACACGACCGTGCGGATCGTGTGCCCTTCCGGCGCCACCGTCCGTCCCGTCTCCAGCAGTTCGGCGACCAGCCGGGCGGCATCCTCGGGTGCACAGCACCCGAATCGGGTGAACGCGGCTTCCAGCACCGCCGGGTCACGCATCGCCGGGTTGGGGTGCGGGCGGCCCTCCTTGACCTCGCCGACGATCATGTCCGCCCTGCCCCCGGCGCCCAGCGCCGGGTCCAGGGGAGCGTCGGCGGCGCCAGACGCTCCCGGTGCCCGGTGCAGCCGCACGGCGAGGATGTCCAGGTCGGTGATGGTGCGCGGCCCGGCCGACCCGGTGGCATCCAGCACCGGGTATTCGGCGACGGTGAAGTAGCCGTTGACCCGCAGGTAGGCCTGCACCAGCCCGACCGCCGTGTCCACCCTCTATCTCCGACCGGTTGTCTGGCCGGTCAGGCGGCGTTTGTGTAGCGGGCGGGGTCGGCGTCGAACAGGGGCCCGCAGTCGGCGCAGCAGAACCAGTACCGGGTGCCCTGGTAGTCGCGGAACAGGCCGCGCTGCTCGGCCCAGGCCGGGTCGACCTGGTTGCCGGGCATCACCGGGCAGGTCACCAGGTTCGTCGCGCCCGCCGGCGGCTCGTGATGGTGATGTTCGTGCGCACCATGCTCGTGTCCCCCATGGTCGTGCCCGTGCGTGTGGTCGTGCCCGGAGTGGTCGTGGTCGTGGGACATGGTGTTTCTCCTTCTTGAGCGATGGTTAGGCCCGGACGGGCGCGGGCTCCCGGCTGGCGGGCGCGGCGGCGGGTGTCGGGGTGGGGAGGGCGCGGAAGCGGCGCAGTCGGAGGCTGTTGGTGACAACGAACACGCTGCTGAATGCCATAGCAGCTCCCGCGAGGATGGGGTTGAGCAGGGCGAGCATCGCGACCGGGAGGGCGGCGACGTTGTACGCGAACGCCCAGAACAAGTTCCCCTTAATCGTGCCCAGGGTGCGGCGGGCCAGCCGGATCGCGTCCGGGACCAGCACGAGGTCGCCGGAGACGATGGTCAGGTCCGCGGCGGTGATGGCCGCGTCGGTGCCCGTGCCCATCGCGATCCCCAGGTCTGCCGCAGCGAGGGCTGCGGCGTCGTTGACGCCGTCGCCGACCATCGCGACCACCCGGCCCGCGGCCTGCAGGTCGCGGATGGTGTCGAGCTTGCCCTGCGGGGTGACCCCGGCACGGACGTCCTCGATCCCGGCCTGGTCGGCGATCGCCCGCGCGGCGCCGGGGTTGTCGCCGGTGAGCAGGATCGGGGTCAACCCGAGCTGCCGGAGTCGAGCGACCGCCTCACGGCTGGTGGGTTTGATGGTGTCGGCGACGCTGATCGCCCCGCGCACCTGCCCGTCCCACGCCACCACCGTCACCGTCGCCCCCGCCGCCTCGTCCGCCGCGATGGTCGCGGCGAGGTCGGTAGGGACGGGAAGTGCCCATTGGGTGGTGATCCAGGAGGCGCGGCCGGCGGCGACCAGGCGGCCGTCGACGATGCCCTGCACACCCTGCCCGGTCACCGCGGCGAACGACTCCACGGCCGCGAGCGGCCTGCTGGCGGCCGTGGTGATGGCGCGGCCGATGGGGTGCTCGGAGCCATGCTCGAGCGCCGCTGCTACCTGCACCAGCTCCGCCTGATCGGTGCCGGGAGTCGGATGCGTAGCCGTGACGGTCATGGTGCCGGCGGTGATGGTGCCGGTCTTGTCCAGCACGACGGTGTCGATGCGGCGGGTCTGCTCCAGCACCTGGGGTCCTCGGATCAGGATGCCCAGCTGCGCGCCCCGCCCGGTGCCGACCAGCAGCGCGGTCGGCGTCGCCAACCCGAGCGCGCACGGGCACGCGATGATCAGCGTCGTCACCGCGGCGGTGAACGCGACCTCCGGGGAAGCCCCGACCAGAAGCCACACCGTGAACGCGACGATGGCGAGGGCGATGACGATGGGGACGAAGATCGCGGAGACCCGGTCGGCGAGGCGCTGCACCTGCGCCTTCCCGGTCTGCGCCTCCTCCACCAACCTGGCCATCCGGGCCAGCTCCGTGTCCGCGCCGACCCGGGTGAGCTCCACCAGCAGCCGGCCGCCGGTGTTCACCGTCGCGCCGACCACCTTCGAGCCGGGGGCGACTTCGACGGGGACGGACTCGCCGGTCAGCATCGACTCGTCCACCGCGGAGACACCCTCGGTGACGACACCGTCGGCGGGGATCTTCTCCCCCGGCCGCACCACCACGATGTCGCCGGGCACCAGCTGGGCGACCGGGACGCGCTGCTCGACACCCGTGCGGAGGACGACGGCGTCTTTCGCGCCCAGCTCCAACAGGGCGCGCAGAGCCTCCCCGGATTGCCGCTTCGCGCGGGTCTCCAGGTAGCGGCCGAGGAGGATGAACACCGTCACCAGTGCGGCGACCTCCAGATACACCTCGTGACCGCCGGACTGCGGGGTGCCGACGAAAGTCACGCTCATCCGCATCCCGGGCATCCCCGCGCCGCCGAAGAACAGCGCGTACAGGGACCAGCCGAACGCGGCCAGCACGCCCAGGCTGATCAGGGTGTCCATCGTCGCCGCACCGTGACGGGCGTTGATCGCCGCGGCACGGTGGAACGGCCACGCCCCCCACACCACCACCGGGGCCGCCAGGGTCAGGGTCAGCCACTGCCAGTAGGTGAACTGCAGCGCCGGGATCATCGACAACACCGCCACCGGCACCGCCAGGATCGCCGAGACGATCAGCCGCTGCCGCAACGACACCAACTCCGCATCCTGCGGCGTGGTCTTCTCGTCGGGGGCGTCGACGGGTGGGGCGGGGACGGATGCCCCGTACCCGGCCTGCTCGACCGCCGCGATCAGCTCCTCCACCGGCACCGCGGACTCGGCGTGCACGCGGGCCTTCTCGGTGGCGAAGTTGACCGTCGCCGCCACCCCGGGCAGCTTGTTCAGCTTCCGCTCCACCCGGGTCGCGCACGACGCGCAGGTCATCCCGGTGATGTCGAGATCGACATCCGTCGTCGTCGTGGTCATGACGCTGAGGCGAGGCTGTAGCCGGCCTCCTCCACCGCCGCCCGCACCAGCTCCGCATCCACCGGCGCGGCACTGGACACCGTCACGGTGGACACGCCGCCGGCCTGCAGATCGACCGCGACGTCGGAGACGCCGTCGATCGCGGAGACCTCCTCGGTCACGCTGCGCACGCAGTGCGAGCACGTCATCCCCTCCACCAGGAACTGCGCCGACACGGTTTCACCCTTCGCCGGGACTGCGGTGGTGTCGGTGGCTGCGGTGCCGTGGGAGGTGGGGCTGCAACAGGCGCAGCCACCGCCGGTGCTGGTCGCCTGCAGGCCGAGGTCCTGGAATCCCTGTCCGGTCATGATGTGCTCCCTTCAAGAGCCTTGTGTGAATGTGAGTAGAGGGGGTGTCTTAGGAGCGCACGAGGCGGGCGATGGCGGCGTTGGCCTCACGGAGCTTCTCCCCCGCGACCGGGCCGCCTTCCGCGGTGGCCTGCGCGACGCAGTGCCCGAGGTGGTCTTCCAGCAGGGTCAGCGCCACTGACTCCAGTGCTTTGGTGACCGCGGACACCTGGGTGAGGATGTCGATGCAGTACGCGTCCTCATCGACCATCCGCGCGATCCCCCGCACCTGCCCCTCCGCGCGCCGCAGCCGCGCCAGCAGCGCCTGCTTATCGTCCACGTATCCGTGTGCCATTTTTGACCTCCTCAATCAGCCTACTATACCCTCTAGGGGTATGGGTTTGGCATACCGACCGCACGACCGCGGGCGATCACTGCCCACGTGTCAGCTTGTAGGTCCGCGCACCGTGGAGGAAGCCGGCGGAGTGCTCGTTGGGGAGCTCACCGGCGCGAGGGAACTCTCAGCAAAGGACATCGCACGGCGGGAGAGGCTGCCTCACCGCTCGGCGTGCCCGCCTCGTTCGTTTACCAGCCACTCATCTGGCATTGCACGCGCGAGGAATAGCCGCGCATCTCCGCCGGAGCGATGCTGACCACCGGGAGCGCACGAGCGACATGTGCTCAGAACGCAATATCTACCGCGAGCACGACGATGCCCATCTGACGGGCTCAGCCGACCGCGCGATAATGCGGGGCGACGTCTGTCCGCTGAGATGGACAGCACAGCACCGCGACCGCAACCACGAATCTGGCTCTTCAGCTCTGGATTGGTCGTGGGCTTGTCCGCGTCACTTGACGCAACTGATCGGTTTACAGGGTGTGTCCTTACCGGCCTGATTGGTGCGGGGCAGTTCATGTCGTCGTTCGCGACTTCCAGCGGTGAAGTCAGGATCGGTTCTCGAAACGTAAGTGCCCGCGCAACCTGCGGTCGCGGTTATCACGGTCCGGTGATCGTCTTGTTCTTCGCGGCTACGCGTTCCGCAGATACATCATCGCCGGCGCGATCGGTTCAATTTGTGGCGGTTGGACACCCGGATCGCGTGCGCCATCATCCGGCGCATCGGTCTCATCATCTACGCGGGCCCGACGTCGGCGGCGGCGCAGGTCGGCTCCGCGAATTGCCGGAGTCGGCAATCTCTGCCGGGTCGCTCGAGGCGAGCGGTCGTTGGCTCTAATGCACGCGGGCAGAGTAGGGCCCGCCTACAGCTCACCCATCGCTTGACCGAGCTGAAGGTACAGTTCCGTCACTCGCGCATTGTCCACACGATAATTCGCGACTTCTCCCCGACGTCGTTCTGTTCTAGACGGCACCGCCTGCAGGAGCCCGGCGTCCTCGAGCTGGGCCAGGTGCTCGACAACAGTCGTGCGACCGAGCTGCAGAGCCTCCGTGAGCTGCACGGAGGTCGACCCTGGATTCTCGCGCAAGATGCGGATGATGGAGAGTTTGACGGAGTTTCCAAGCGCGGCGACAGGGTCCAGCGCCCAGTCCCCGTCGGCGGGTTTTGCGTATCGAGGCACGCGGCAATTATCCACCGCACACTTGACGCCTAGGGCGCGTCCTCCTATGGTGACGTCTAAAGCGTCACCTAGCTCGCGGAAGGCGGTGAGGAGCTTGTCCCCCAAGTGCCCTACAGACGCCGTCCGTGCGACGCGGGTACCGTCGGCCAGCAAGTACGCGTCGTCGGCACGCTCTTTGTTCTCGGGTCGCCCGGGCGACGCGCGGGCTCGTGACGAGGAGGCGCGGAGATGATGATGTCGGCTTCGCGCCGTAACCTCGCTGTCGTCTGGGCCGCTGCGGGTGGCGCCGTCCTCCTGATCGCTGTCGTCGCGATCGTGATTGGCGCGAGTTCGGGCGCGACCCCATCGCCCACCCCGAGCGCCCCGTCATCGCCAACGGCGAGCACCCCAATCGCCCCAGCGCAGTCGCCGACCACCGAGCCCACCCCGGGCGATTACGTAGATGCCTCGGTCCGTGAGCGTGGCTGGGTCGCCGAGCCCATCACTCGCGACCGGAACGCCTACGTCCGCGCGGCACTGTCAGCCGCTTCCACCTTCGATACCGAGCTCGCGGCACGCGACGAATGGCTGTTGTTCTTGGATTCATGGTTCACCCCGGACACCCGGTATGCCGCTGCCGATCAGACAGCAGAGCTCGAGTCCGCCCAACTGGAGTTACGACAGTCCGTTGTCTTGCCAGAGTCGGAGTGGGCGTCGTTGGAGTCCGAAGCGGGCCGTGTCGTTGCCGCGGTGGACGGGGATATCGACTTCCAGGCGGTTCCCGACGACGAGTCGGGAAATATGTCGATCGGTACCGCTGATGTGGTCTTGATGGTCACGCGGTCGGATGGCAGCGATGGGGAGCTGTCTTATGAGGACACCGTGCGTGTGAGCGTGCAGGTGTTGTGCGGAGCGGGCTCCGTCCCGACGCCGGACAGTATGCAGCAGACTGGGGACTGCAAGGTGGTGCGCTTCTTCCCGGAGCCGTTGGAGCCCTGACATGGGCGCCCCGGTCACCGCCGCCGCAGCCCTCGCGCGATCGAGGACTGGCCGGCGAGTCGTGGTCGGGTTTGTGGCCGCATTGATCACTCTCGCGCTACTGCTGTTGTCACCGCTCTGGCTGATACCACTTGCGGTCGCCGGCGATGCGTCCACCACGGCTGACGACGCCGGGGCCGGGAAGATCCCGAGGACCTCGGGCGTGTGGGGCGAACCGCTCGCGCCCGGATGGACTACGGGGCGTGGATTCGGGTGGCACCCGGTGAAGGGGTGCGCGTATTGCCCCTCCGACCACGAAGGCATCGACCTCGCCAGCGGGTGCGGGCAGACCGTGTTCGCCGCCGCCGCCGGACGTGTGGTGGATGCGGGTGCCATGCCCGGGTGGGGCAACACCGTCCGCATCGATCATGGCGAGGGAATCGTCACTCTGTACGGCCACATGCAATGGCATTCCCTGATCGTCGCGGCCGGTGACGATGTCGACGTCGGTACCCCGATCGGTCTCGAAGGCAGCACGGGCAAGAGCACGGGATGCCACCTGCATTTCGAAGTCCAGATCGATGGCGTTGCCATCGACCCCGAACCGTTCATGACCGCCCTCGGTCTCCCCCTCCGATGACCAACACGAAGGAGCTCCCCATGCAACCTCTCCCTGCCCCGTTCGACGTCGATGTCCCCGACATCCAACCCGACTACGGCGCCCCGTGGCTGGAGGGCCTCCAGGTCCTGGCGTCGTACGTACTGGCGACGTTGCTGGTCGTGGTGCTGATCCTGCTGATGATCGCGGGTGCCGCGCTCGCCTTCCGCGGACTGGCGTCCGACCGGGTTCGCACGTGGGCCGGCGAGAACATCATGTGGATATTCATCGCCGCCGCCGTCCTCGGCTCCGCATCCGCCATCATGGGCTTCTTCGTCGGATTCGACTTCGGATTCTGATGTCCCTCGGTCGCGTCATTCTCGTCGGCATCCTCGTTGGAATGTCGACCATTGTCGGCGCCACCGCACCAGCATCAGCGGTGTCGGCATCGGCTGCTTTGGCCTCGACGGGTGTGACGGGAGAGCCCTGGTCATCTCCCGCACACCCTGTGACCTGCAATGTGTCCGCGGCGCAAGTGTCATGCGTTCCGGACAGCGCCGCCGAGATCAAGCCGCAGAGGTGCTACCTCGGCGTGCTGATGGCGGGCGAGCGCGTCGCGATCTGCACGACCTACGAGGGGCATGCGTCGGCGATTCAAGCCGCCGGGGGTAAAGAGGTGATGGTCGGGTACGGATGCAGTCTCGGCGATGTGGTGTGTGTGACGTTCGAGAACGCCGGACGAGGGATGGCGCTCGCAACGATGGCGATGATGTTCACAGTCGCGGAGAACATGAGGTTCGATACGACAACGTTGCTCTGGGATGCCGCGACGGGTGAGTGGTCGTTCTGGGCGTGGGCAGTGTTGATCATCCTCTTGGTCGCGATGATGTGGTCGGTCACCGCCGCCGCCATCAGCGGGGAGCGACGCGAGCTGGTGGGGGCTCTGCTGCGCTCGTTCCTGGCGTTCCCCGCGTCTGTGCTCTCGCTGTGGGCGACCGGGCATGTGCTTAACGCGATCGACGATCTCACCTGGTACATCCTGAGCCGGAATGGCGCGTGGGGATTGTTCCGCACCTTGCAGCGGGTGATGTGGGCGGGCGGCGAAGCGAACTACTTCTTCGGGTTCCTCATCCACGCGCTCCTCATGATCGGGCTGCTCCTGTTGATGCTGGTGTTCACGTTCCGGAACATCGCTCTCGCCGCGCTGATCATGATCGGCCCACTCGCGTGGATGATCTACCCGGTCCGGGGCATCGGACCGCAGTGGGTCGTCCGCTACTTCTCGGCACTCATCGTGCTGTTGCTCACCGCGCCGCTCACGATCGCGTTCGTGACTCTCATCGTGAACGGGCTTTCTGCGATGGACAGCATCTGGAACCCGCAAGCCTGGCCACTGCTCGTCGGACTCGTCATGGTCTCGTTCGCCCCGTTCGCCGTCTTCGGCCTGTTCAGCTTCGTCGGCGCGGTCGCCGCCGACTCCCTCGGCTCTAACCTCGGGTCCCGTGCGGCCGGTGCCGCGCGGACTGCGGGACGCACGGTGACCAGCATCCCAACGCGACTCGGTGGCTCACCCGCGGGCATCAACTCTGGCGGACGCTCGATGTCCACATCTTTCACGGCCGGCTCACGCAGTCGCATTGGTGGAAGCGTGATGAGCCCCCGCCGGAGTGGCCGCACGGCCGGCGCAGCTCGACCCGCCGTCGCTGCGACGCCGGGCGGTCGGGCGTCCGCTCGCCCGACGCCACCGCCGCCGCCGCAGACGTCCGTGCCGCCTCGTAAGGAAGGGAGCGCGTCATGAGTGCTCAGGAGTTCGCCCGCCCGGTGCGGCTACCCCGCCGATCCGGGCAGGGACTGGTGTTGGGCCTGGATGGGTGGCAGGTCGCCACCCTCGCCGCCGCGGGGATCGTGCTGTGGATGGCTATCAATCGCTTCGGGCCCGTGGGATTGCTGTACGCGGCCCCTCTCTATCTGGCGTTGGGCGTGGCCGCCGTGACGTCGATCCGTGGGGTCTCGACGCCGCGGATGATCGGCCTGTGGGTGATGAAGCAGATCCGTCACGGGACCGGTGCGACGGAGCAAACATTCCGGCCCGAGGCACCGCGGCTGGAGGGAACGCTAAACCTCCCCGGGGTGCGCGCATCAGTGCAGCTGTGGCAGGTGGACGGCATCGCCGCCGTCTACTCCCCCGGCGACCGGACCGTCTCTGTGACGGCGGAGCTCGAGGTGCAGGGGTTCCTGATGCAGGACCTTCCCGCCCGGTGGGACCTCGCACAGCAGTGGGAGCGAGTGCTCGCATCCTTCACCCAACGGCCAGGAATCAAGCGGGTCGCGTTGCAGGAACGCACGCTCCCGTCGACGATCCGCGCGGCCCGCGACCACTACGACACCGTCGCCGATCTCCACAACATCGACCCGAAGTCGCCGGTGACCGCGAACTACCGGGAGGTGATGGACGGGTCTGAGCGGTTCGCCGTCGCGCACCGCAACTACCTCACCTTCACCCTCGACCTGGTCGCGATGGGGGCACAGCTGAAGTCCCTCGGTGGCGGGAAGGATGCCATCCTGTCTCTCGCGGCGATCGAAGCCGCGAACCTCGCCGACGCTCTCCAGGCCGCGAAGATCACGGTCCGCCGGTGGCTCACCCCGCGAGACATCGCCGCGCTCGTGCGGGTCGCGTTCGACCCCGACTTCGCCGCCACCATCCAGAACCGCGCCGACGATCAGACGGGGGTGGATCCGGTCGCGATCGGGCCGATGCATCTGGAGGAACCGAAGGGTCGCAACGGTGTCGTCCTGACCGATTCCGGCGTGCACACCACCATGTGGATTCACGAGTGGCCCCGGTCGGACGCCCCGGTCGGGTTCCTGTCACCGGTGGTGTTCGCCCGGCATCCCGTCACCGGGCAATCAGTGATGCACATCTTCACTCTGGTGCTGACGCCGGTGCCGGTGTCGAAGGCGCTGAAGCGCATCCGTGATGAGAAGAAGGTGTGGCGGGGAAACGAGCAGCTGCGCGCTAAGCGGGGCGCGGACGGGTCGGCGGCGGATGCCGCGGACTGGGATGCGCTCGAACGGCAGGAGCAGGAGATCGTGTCCGGGCACGGCGAGTTCCGGTACGGCGGATACCTCACCATCACCGCTCCAACCGAAGACGAACTCGACCAGGCAATCGCCGGGATGCGCAACGCGCTCTCCCGTGCCGGGATGGAAGCGCAGACGCTGTACTGCCAGCAGGCTGAGGCGCTCATGGTGAACGCCCTGCCTCTTGGGTTGGGGATGAAGTGACGCGCCGCACCGTCTCCTTCGAACCCGGCGACGCGTCCCGCCGCGACCGCCGGGCGCTGCGCCGCGAGCTGGCCGCCGCTGACCGGGACGCCCAGCCAGCGCGGTCCTCCCGCCGCGACCGGGCACTCCCGGAGGCAGCCGTGCGCGGACCGTTCGGGCCCGGGATCGTCACCGGGGGATATTGGAACGTGAGCTCGGCGTGGGTGCCCGCGCACCAGGCGACATCGCAGCACATCGCGGGGATCTACCCGTTCACCGCGGACGCCGGCCTCGGTCACCGCGGACCCGTGCTCGGCGTCGACCTGAACGCGGACGCGCTGTGGCACTTCTCGCCCTGGGAGGCGTACGTCGACGCGAGCGACCGCGGCACGTTCTCCACCAATATCCTCGTGCTCGGCGCGTACCGGTCAGGGAAGTCCGCCACCGTCAAAACCCTCGTCACCCGCTCCATCGCATTCGGACATCAAGTCGTCGTCCCCTCGGACCCCAAGGGCGAGTGGGTGACGGTCGCCGAAGCGATCCCCGGCGGGAAAGTGATCCGCCTCGGCGGGGGCACCGGCGCCCGACTCAACCCGCTGGCGCGAGGTCCGCGACGGTCGGACACGTCGGATGAGCAGCATGAGCAGATGGTGAAGCAGCGCCGCATCGCCACCCTCATCTCCCTCGTCGAGATGGCACTCGGCGGCACCCGGCTCACCGCCGTGGAGCACGCCGCGATTCACGACGCCCTCGACCGGTGCATCACCCTCACCGGCGACCACCCCACTCTCCGCGGCGTCTACAACCAACTCGGCACCATCGCCTCCGAAACCCACTCCGAGCTCCGCGCCCACGAAGGCGCCATCCAACCCCGGTTCGTGCTACGGCGATTTGTGGAAGGCGACCTGTCAGGGCTGTTCGAGGACGAGTCCACGGTCGAGTTCGACCAGGACGCCCCGATCGTCGTGACCGACACCAGCGAACTGTTCGCGCGCGGGGAGCTCGCCGCGCAGCTCACCCAGGTGTGCTCCACCGCATGGATCCAAGCCGTCATCAGCGACCGGAACGCGCACCGCACCCGGTACGTCGTCCGCGAGGAAGGATGGCGAGACATGACGTCGCTGGCGTCGCTGCAGATGTTCCAGCAGTGGCTGAAGCTGTCCCGGCATTACGGGATCAGCAATATCGTCATCCTTCACAAGATGGGCGACCTCGACGCCGTCGGCGAAGCCGGGTCCCTCGAACGGTCCCTCGCTTACTCGGTCATCGGCGACATCGAGAACAAGTTCATCTTCCGCGTCAACCACCAAGAGCACGCCTCGCTCCGTGACCGCCTCCACCTCCCACCCGCGCACGTTGAAATGGCCCGGCAACTCCGGAAGGGCGAGTTCATCGCGTACGTCGGCCAGTACTCCTACCTCGTCGACTGCTTCGCCACCTCCACCGCCTGGGAAGAAGACCTGTTCGCCACCGACGACGCCGTCCACCCCGCCGACTACGACCCCACTCCACCCCCCACCCTGTCCGACGGGCTCGACGAACTCTGGCCCACCTCCGCCCCGGTCGTCGCCGACCTCGAAGGGTGGCTGACCGCCCCCGCCACTGAGGAGCACTCATGACCCCCACCGCCCGCATCTACGCCACCGTCACCGGACCCGTCGCCATCTTCACCGACCGCACCGGACACACCGAACCGGTCACGACGACCGGGACAGAAGACATCCGTCACGCCGTCGTCCGCCGCGCCACCACCGAAGCCCGCGACGCCGGGACCACCCTGGAACTCATCACCAGCGGCGACCGCGGCGACCATCACCTCCTCGTCGGCGCCGACGGCACCCTCGCCCCCTACCCCGACGCCGAACACCCGCCCCTACGCGCCGACCGCACCACCATCGAACCGCCCGCCGATTCCGTTCCGCTAGTCACGGCGACGGAAGACGAGACCGAAGAGACCGGCGAGGCTGAGGAAGCGTCGGTCCCGGCGCCCCGCGCGTCGTTCATCGACCCCGCGTCGACCTCCCGCGGCAGCGGGGTGCTTGCCAGGCTCGGGATCACGCTCCCGCCCACACCGCGCCAGGTCGAACGGGACCGGCAGGTGACGGCCGTGTCACGGCACTGGGCCGGATGCCGGACCATCGCAATCGCCAACGGCAAAGGCGGCGTGGGGAAGACGCTCACCACGGCGATGCTCGCCGCCGTCTACGGACGACACGGCGGTGGGAACGTGCTCGCGTGGGACAACAACGACACCCGCGGCACCCTCGGATGGCGCACCGAACAAGGCCTCTACGACACCACCATCCGCGACCTCCTCCCCGCCAGCGACACCCTCCTCGCCGCCGATGCGGGCGTGTCCGACATCACCCGATACGTGCACCACCAAGGCGCCGACCGGTACGACGTGCTCCGCTCCAACCCGGAACTGCTCGCCGTCGACCAGCGGCTCACCGCAGACGACTTCGACCGACTCATGCGGGTCGCCTCCCGGTACTACCGTCTCGTGATCTTCGACTCCGGCAACGACGAATCCGCCGACCGTTGGCTGCGCATGATCGACTCCGCCGGACAACTCGTCATCCCCACCCTCACCGCCCCCGAGTCCGCCGAATCCGCCCGGCTCCTCCTCGACGCGCTCCGCACCCGCGACAAACGATCCAGGCACCTCGCCGACAACGCGATCGTCATCGTCACCCAATCCGAACCGGGCCGGTGGGCCGACGCCCGCCGCATCGCGGACGCGTTCGACCCGCTCGTCCGCGAGGTCCGCCTCATCCCCTACGACGCGGCACTCAAGGCCGGGCCGCTCCGGTTCGACACGCTCCGCCCCACAACCCGGCATGCCTGGGTGGCCGCGGCGGCGGCCGTCGCCGACGGGCTCGAGTAGGGACCTGGCCGTGAACGAGGGAACGATCGGCAAGAGCCTTGCCGTCGCCTTCGCGGCGCTGGTGATGATCGCGGTCGCACTCGCGGGCGTCGCCGACGGGATCACCCGCCTAGTTTGCGGCGCGCCCGCAAGGCCCGACTCCCTCTTCTCCGGGCTCTGGCTCGCGCTCACGGGCGACCGCACCGTCTACACGGCACCCGCAGGATGTGAAGTTCCCGTGTGGCAGATCCGGATCGCCGATCTCGTTACCGTCGCCGTGATCGTGGCCGCCGCTGCCGCGGTGTTGATGTGGTGGCAGCGGTATCGGCAGTCCGATCGGGCGTTCCTTGCCGACCTGAAGCTGCGGCCGGGGTTCGCGTCATCGTCCGAGATCCGTCAACACCTGTCGGCGAAGGCCGTCCTCCGCCGGGCATCGCAGCTGCGACCCGATCTCGGCCGGCCGGCGGCGACCGACGTCGGATGGCGGGTCGGCGCGTCCCGCGGGATGGACGTGTACGTCAGCATCGAAGACTCCGTCGCGCTCGAGGGCCCACCCCGGTCCGGGAAGGGGTACCGGGTGCTGATCTCCGCGATCCTCGACTGGTCCGGCCCCCTCATCACCACCTCAACCACGAACGACAACCTGACTGCCACCCTCCAGATGCGCAAGCGCCGCGGCCAGGTCCATGTTCTCGACCCGCAAGGGCTCTCGGGCGTGCGCGACCCGCTCCGGATCGACCCCGTCGCCGGATGCGAAGACCCCCTCGTCGCCACCCAACGCGGCACCGCCATCATCACCGGCACCGCCCTCGGCGCATCCGCCACCAACGCCGAGTGGGCGCAAGCATCCGGAATCGTCCTCGGGAGGCTCCTCCACGCGGCCGCCGTCGGCGGCAGGAACGTCACCGACATCTACGACTGGGGGTCCTCCCCCTCCCTCGCCCGCACCGCCGTCGACATCCTCCGCACCGACGGCGCACCGGGCTGGGGCGACAGCCTCGAAGCCACCATCGCCGGCGACCAGAAACTCGTCTCCTCCATCTGGTTCGGCGTTCAAGGCGCCGTCGCACCCCTCGCCGTTCCCCAGATTCGCGACACCTTCCAACCCCGCCCCGGCGACCCCACCTTCGATCCCCGCGAATTCCTCGACGCCCCTAACACCCTCTACCTCCTCGGCTCCTCGTCCGGTGCCGCTGCGATGGGCGGGTGGCTGTCGGCCGTGCTCGACGATGTCGTCGAAGTCGCCCGCACCCGCGCGCTCGCGTCCGTCGGGTCACGGTTGCATCTGCCGCTCGGGCTGATCCTCGACGAGATCGTCAACATGTTCCGATGGGCGAACCTCCCCCGCATCATGGCGGACGGCGGCGGCCGCGGAATCTGCACCTTCGTCGTCCTCCAAGCGCTCTCCCAAGCGGAGACAGCCTGGTCCCGCGCAGAAGCCGACACCATCTGGGCCGCCGCGACCGCGAAAGTGCTCCTCGGCGGCGCGTCGCACGTCGACCACCTCCGCGACATCGAAACCCTCCTCGGCCAACGCGACACCCGCCGCACCCAACGCTCCTGGTCCACCACCAGCCACGGGCACCAAACGTCCGAACAGGTCGACCGGCGCCCCCTCATGTCCGTCGACGAGATCCGACGAATGCCGCAAACCCTCGGGCTCCTCGCCTACCGCAACCGCCGCGGCGTCCTCCTCGACCTCGCCGGCTGGGACGAACGCCGCGACGCCCGCCACATCACCGCCGGCAAACACGCCACCGAAACAGAGCAGCAAGCCGTCTTCGACTCCACCCACAGGCCCACACGCGCGGCCGAGGTCGCACAGACCGAGGACGCGGAGGAGGTGACGGAGCCGTGAGCAACCGGCGCCGACCCAGCGCGGTCCCTCTCTACCACGCCATGTATCTGCACTCCCGCGCCTGGTATGCCCGCAGAGCCCGCTGGTTCGACCACGCCACCACCCTCGGACCACTCACCTGCGCCGGCTGCGGGCGAACCGCCTCCCGTACCGAACTCGAGCTGCACCATCTCGACTACCGCGGCATGTCTTCCACCGGCGGGATCATGCGCGCTTTCGAACGGGACGAAGACCTCCTCCCCCTCCACCCCTACTGCCACGACCTCCTCCACAGGCTCATCGACCGCGACCAACTCCTCTCCCGCAACCGCACCCGCCGCGACGCCACCCACATCGCCCTCAGCCGCCTCCGCCCCAAACTCCAGGAGTCCGCATGAGCAACTACTACCCCGACCCCGACAACCTCGACGACCCGGACGCGCTGCTCGACGACGACCTCGCTGGAATAGGTGCGTACGACTTCCGCAACCGCCACGGATCCTCCCTCACCCTCGGCGCCGCCGTCATCAACTGGCGCACCCTCGAACCCGAAGACGCACCCGCCGCCTGGCGGTCCCTCCGCGCGTTCGTCGAATGGTTCACCACCCGCTACAACATCCCGGTCTCCACCATCCCCACCTGCTGGTGGCAACACGGACAACTCGTCGAAGAACTCTCCGCCCTCCACACCGCCCACACCGTCTCCTACGACGACGCCGACACCGGCTACGGCCCCATCTCCTGGCACGAACGCCTCACCCAAGCCCTCCCCCGACTCACCCGCGCGTATGGCGGCGGATGCAACAACGGCCACCACGACCTCACACCCCGCACCTGGGACGGAGCAACCGACGAAGACGCCTGGACCGCGTGGACCACCCGGTCACACGCCCACCGAGACACCCACCCGGGTGACTCACCACGAAAGGAAACACCATGACCACCAAAATCCCGGTCACCATCGAGGGCAACCTCACCGGCGACCCCGAACACGGCTTCGCCGAATCAGGCGGCAGCGAGTACGCCCGCTTCACCGTCGCCGTCAACGACCGCCGCCTCAACGAGACCAACGGCACCTGGGAAGACGCCGGCACCGTCTTCCACCGCGTCGTCGTCTTCAACCAACAGGCCAACCACGTCGCGCGCAGCCTCCGCAAAGGCGACAACGTCCTCGTCGCCGGAGACCTCCGCTTCGGCACCTACACCGACAAGGACTCCGGACAAACACGAGAGACACGCGACATCGTCGCCGACAACGTCGGCGCATCCCTGAAGTTCGTCGACCTCGACGTCGCCCGCAGCCCAAAAGCTAACGGCCCCGCAGCACACGCTACGGGGCCGTCAACAGCACCGGCCTTGCACGCCGACACCGCAGTTGCACGCTGACCTGAACCAACAAGAAGCGGGCGGGAGCAATCGTACTCCCGCCCGCTTCCGCAGCGCTAAGCGTTGCGGGTGCAAGGAATCCCCGCGCTGATTCCCAGCTGGTGTGACCGGGTGCCGCGAATAGATTGATCCCATGCCGGTCGCTAATCCACCATCAGCAGCCCAGATGCGCGAACTGGTTGCATGGCCGATCATGCGAGTCGAGCGTGCGCAGCAAATCTACGACGGCTTCATCGCCAGCTTTAGGCACTGGATGATGAGCGGCGCGGTTCACTCGAGGGTTGAGCTTTCAGCCGATCGTACGCAGGCTGCGCTCCGCTTGTCCGTACAGTCCACATCGCAAGTCCTCGAATGGTCACTGCAGGCCAGCGAGATCCTTCACAACTTGCGTAGCGCGTTGGATTCTCTCGTTTGGTCGCTATCGATCCTGGATGCGCGGGAACCAACGAACCCCAACTCGATCATGTTCCCGGTCTTAGAACGTCCCCAAGACTGGGCCTCGAAAGCGCGATCGCTTCATAAGACTCCAACAGCGATGCTCGAGCGCATTCGAACAGTCCAGCCTTTCTTGCTGCCGACCCCCCAGAGGTCAGTCCTTTACTGGATCAGTCGCCTCAACAATGACGACAAGCACCGCGCGATCCTTAGCCTCGACCTTCGAACGCGCAGAATTGAGATACCCCGTGAAGTACTCGACACCGTCGGGACTCCGCGTCATGAGCAGCTGATGGATCCACCCCTTCTTGCCGACGACGAGCTACACGCGATCTTCCATTTTGCGCGGCCTCTACCCGTGGACATCGAATGGAGTCGCGCCGTTACCGAAGCGCGACTGCTCCTGCTGCGCGAGAGCGACGCGTGGGAGGTTAGCGGCCTCTTGGGGATCTGCATCAGGTCTGTCCGGGACACGATCAGTTGGATAGCCGGAACGGGGCCGAGACCGCCGCTTATCCTCCAGACGTTCGAACGACCCGGCCAGAACGGTGATTACGAGTTGATTACCAACACGCTTTACATCGACGACGCGGACCGCGCCGCGGCTCAGTCGCGCTGAGCGCCGGCAGTTCCGACTCTGGTCGCATACAACGCACCTCGTCGCGTGGTTCAAAGTCGGCGGGCTGAGGCGATGGCGAAGTGCTGGATCTGCGTCAGTGGTCGATCGCGAAGGTGTCGTGTGTGTGCGACTGAGGGGAGTCGCTCGCTGGCAAGATCCGTGCGGATCGAAGGAGTTCATTACGCGCCGCACGAACGGCATCGTCGACGGTTACCTCGACACGTCCTCGCATCATTGTCGAAGCCAGCTCGCTGCGGGCCTCTGCCGCTGAGGCGATCACTATCGCCGCGTTGCGGCGTCGCCCTCGTGTCATTCCGACGTACAGACCGGGTGCGTCAACACCGGGTCCAACGATCGATACATCGACAGTCTCGCCCTGGATGCCGTGAATGGTGGTCGCGTAGGCGAGATGGAGGTGTTCGGCCGCGTAGTCGTGAGATACCGTTCGAGTCACCCCCGGATCAACCTCACTTACGAGGGCAACACCAGATCGATGGACAGCACGGACTACCCAGAGCGCACGGTTGTCGACATCGTTGCGGCGATCGTTGCGACGCGTCTGGACACGGTCACCAATGAGGAGCCGTTGCCGGTCTTGTCCAATCGCTAGGTAGCGTTCGTTCAGTTCGCCGGCGTCGACTCGACGCTGCTGGATGGCTTCATTGAGGGCGTCAGCGTCGTCGTTTGTTGCGACGACCAGTGCGACGCTGTCACCCCGGCCCGCGTGTGCGAAGTACCGCTCGACCATGAGGTCGCGGGCCGCCTCCAGATGGGGAGCGTGCTGCAGGTGTCCGAGTGCGTCCAACCGAGCAGCGATCGCCTCAGCGTCATCTCGCGATTGGGGATTGCGCATGCGGAGCGTGAGCGCCGCGTAGTCCGGGTCTTCGAAACGGTGAACCGTCGTTAGTTCGACAACGGCGGTTGCTCGATGGGTGAGCAACGACATCGCTCCGCTGTGTCCTACCGGTCGAGCTTGCAGCGGATCACCCATCATCGCGATCGACGCCCCCGTCGATGAGGCGAGATCGGTGAGGGCGATGGCGGCGTGGAGGTCCACCATCCCTGCTTCGTCGATGACGATACGGTCTGTCGGTCGAATCCTGAACCGGGTCGGCCCGTGGTACGAAATGCCAGCGTCCGGGTCCACCTCACCGACCTCGAGATGCCGCCAGTTCTCAGCTCCGGCCTCGTCGCGAGCCCACCGCCAACCGTGGTCGTATAGGAGAGCGTGAAGGCTAGATGTCGTCGCACCGAGTTCGCGACTCGCGACGCCGGCCGCCTTCCGAGTTGGTGCGACCACGATCATCCGACGGCCCCTTTTCCGGAGCGCGGCGTTCGCCAATCGAAGCACGGACGTCTTCCCGGCGCCGGCCGGACCGATCACTGCAACGAGTCGATCCGTTCCGGCAATAGCTGCGGCTGCTGTGACCTGCGTCGTGCCCACTTTGCGGCTTTGGCCCACGACCGACCGCAGCGCCAACGAGATCGTTCGGAAATCGCAGGGAGCCCCGCGCCCCGATAGGCGATCGAACTGGTCCTCCAAGCACGACTTCAGCGAGACGGTTGTGGTCGCCATCAGGGCCTTGACGTGTTGCGGTCGGTGGGGATCGGCAGCCAATAGGTCGACCGTGCAGTTCAATGCGCGATCCGCGACTTCGTCGATCAGTGGTTGGAGGCGAGCGCGGGTCGCGATAACGCCACAGGATGCAACCGCCCGGGTCGCTCCAGCGCGAACGTCAAGCATGCTGAACCGCCCGCCACACGAGGTAGAGCGCGCATCGGCGTCCACAATCGCCCTCCGTGCAAGCATCTCGAGATCTAAGTCCTCAGGGGCAGCACCGATTCGCTCGATCGGCACGCGATCGACAAGCACGCGATTGTCGAGGGCCGCAATCTCTGTGCGAACGAGATCCTCCCAATCCAGTTCTGAGATCGCGACGGGCTTTCCCGGACGGCTCGTCGCCCACGCCCGCCGATCGATCTGATGGAGCACGTCCGGACTCGGCGCTAACCCCGCATGCGCTGCGCGCCACTCGGCGATGAAGCGAGCACGGTTCGCCTCGATCTGGTTGGACCTGCGAGACAAGGGGCGGACGACGTGAGAGAGCTCCGAAATCTCCCCGTCGGTGTCGAGCGAGTAGCCGTGACGCGCCAAAGCCGCCGCCCATCGCGGGTCCGTCCGCACGGCAAGATCGCCCTCCGCGTTGATCAAAGTGTGAAGCCTCATCGCGACTCTGGAATCCACGTTCGACCAGCGGCCGTCGCATCCCTGCACCTTCACGTTCAGCCACAAGTGACGGTGGATATGGGGATCCAGCGCACGTGATCGACGGTGCTGAAGTTCGACTACTTCAATCCGGGCAAGGCTCTCCCTGACGCGGCCTCCTGCGCCGCGGCGCGCATTCAACTCGCGGAGCCAGGTGGCGATGATGCGATCCCGCAAGCGATCCTGAAGCGCCTCGAACTCCACCGCAATCTCAGGATGCAGCAGAGCCGCGATGCTGTACGACTTCGGCGCATTGATGGTGCCATCGAGCAATAGGTCGGCGTCCGGGCTCATCAGCTCGAAACCGCGCCGCTCCCCCGTCGCAGGATCGCAGCCATCGATCCAAAGCCTCAACGCGACTGCGTCGAGCTGATCGGTCGCGATGCCGACGTCAGTGGCCACAAACCGAGTGACACCCTCACCGGTCGAGCCGTATCCAGACGCCGCCGCCGCCCCGCGCGACGGAGACCGATGCGCGTCGCACGTCGCGTCGAACGCGTAGGCGATCGCCTGCCGAACCCCGTGAGACTCGACGCCCCGCTTCCACCGCTCAAGACCACCGCGCACGCTCTCACGCTACGCGCGATATGTCTAATTTGTAAGTGCTCACACGGGAAGTGCCTGCGTGCATCACTGATTCTCGCTCCGCAGGGCGCCCTGGAGACTGCCGAAACGCTGGCGTCACCCTGTGCAGTTGCCGGACGGCTTTCGTCCGCGTCATCGGGCGAGGTATCTGCGACGCTGGTGCGATACGCGCCGCTGCTGCACCGATCTGCCGTGATACCGAACGCACATGGACCGGCATTCGCACGTCGGTCAACCCCTCATCGGGTGTCGCCGCGGCCGTTCAGGGCCATAGCAACCGCTCGATTCTGGATGCGGCAGTTGCGCGGCGGGCGGAGCGGCCACGCCGGACGAACGAGCCTTTGTTGGTGACGATCAATGATGGCGACGGACGTCAGACCCGACTGATCCCCCGCTGGGTGAGCTGTGGGGCTGCCTCATCCTGGCGCTGACATTCCTCGTGCTCGTCATCTCCGTGGGAGTCGCCCTCGGCATGCCACTGTTCAGCGTGGGCGGTTAGCCGCTCGCCGCGCCACCCGGCTACGGGCGCCTAAGTGGATCGCGCTTCATTTTGAGACGCCAGGCCGCACGCACTCAGAGGGAAATAGCGGCGAGTCGATCTGCGATGCTGTTGGTCATGCATCGGGTGGACATGCAGAACTTCGCATCTCTTACGCAACCAAGATTTCCCGGCAGGCAGCCTTGTTGGACGCTGCCATGAAACCCGCTGGTCTTGGCAGCAGCCCGGTGTCGTCTCGGAGACACGCGTGGTGAAGAACCGACGCGCGGGTGCTGAGCGGGAAGCTCGGAAACGCCAGCTATCTCGTGAGGCCCGGGCGGCGAAGGTAATCGCGCCGGATGAGTCGTCTGACGAACTCTTTGCACGGCTACGCAGTGGTGCCGCCAACGTGGCGGGCGTGACATACCAGATCAACCTGGCGACGCTGCTTCTCGCGTCCGGGAGGGTGGAGGGCTCGGGACTTCCGCGGATCTCGGCGGTTCGTCCTGAAGGTTTTGAGGACATCGACTGCCGGCTCGACGACGGACAGTGGCTGCTTGTTCAGAGCAAGCAGCGAGGAAGCAGACAGATGGGCCGCGCGGAGATCGCTTTGGTGATCGCACATGCCGGTCAGGTCGAGGCAGCGCGTGACTATGACGGGAACGTCGCGGGCTACGCGATTGTGAGCAATGTCGGATTCGCTGTCGGAGTCACGGGTTGGGACTCGACAATTCCCACCGGCGACGCGGAACTGACGAAGGCTGTGCAAGAACAGCTCATAGCGACCGGTCGCGATCCGGCGACCGGTGAGGGGCTTATCGCACGAACTCGACTCGTGGTTGTCGAGGACCCGTTCGCGGTGCAGGTCGAGTCGCTTCTCACACGGGCATACTCGATCCCGCCAGCAGTTGCGGTACTCGCACGGTCGCATCTCGCCGCTGACATCGCTGCCGCGTCGTCGGCCCAGCGTGGACGCGCGGTCGACACCGCCCAGCTACGAAGTCTGGCCGACCTTGATGCTCTGGTCTCGCAGCTGCGCGAGACCGTCGACCTCACCGGCATCGACGCGGCGCTTCGGGAAGGGGTGTGCGAGTTCGCGGACTTTTCACGCGATGCGACCGACACCGTGGAGCAGTTCTTCTCGGGCGTCAGAGTTGGGCCGAGCCATGTCGGTGCGAATCGAGACGTGGTCCGAGTGCCCGAATGCGAGTCGATTCTCAACGCGCTCGAGTCGAGCCGTCAGGTCCTGATCGTTGGGGCCAGCGGAACCGGCAAGTCGGGGTTGCTATGGAGAGCAGCATCGATGCTCCAGGGCGGCCCGATGCTCGTTCGAGTGCTCAGGGTCGAGACCGAGGCGGATGTGCAACGGTTGATCAGGTATGTCAGGGTGCTCGCCCCTACCAACGACCGGAAAGTTCTTGTCTGTATAGACGACCTTGGCCGCACTTCTACGGAATTGTGGCCCGACGCGCGCGATCGACTGCTCGAGATGTCGGGAGTGTCCATCCTCGGAGCATGCCGCCAGGAGGACCTGCTGCCGTCGATTGCTACCGGCGCGCGCTTAGTCGATTCTCGGCTCACACGGGAATCTGCCGCGCGAATCTACGCGCGCCTCCGCAACACAGACATTCAACTGGTTGCAGAACCGGAGGAAGCGATCCAACGAGCCGAGGGTCTCCTGATGGAGTTCGTCGCCATCGCGACGACTGGTCACCGGCTTCGCGAGGTATTGCGTGCGCAGGTGCAAAGGCTCGATGACGAGGAGGACCTCGTCTCCCTCGACGTGCTCGGCGTCATCACAGCCCTGCATACGCTTGGTCGGTCGGTGTCGGCAGACGATCTGCCGGGACTGGTAGAAGAGCCTGCGGGCGTTATCTCTCGTCGCCTCACTCGACTGCGAGACGAGCACCTGGTCATGACCGACGATGGCACATCGTGGCGGGCCCTCCACGACCTTCGCGCGGAAGTACTGCTGGAACTTCTCCACGAGGTTCCACCGCCAACGCTCGCCGCGACATATGCGCGGAGCATCGCTGCTGCCCCACCAGACGTGAGACCGGCACTCTATCGGCGAGCCGCAACTCGCGTGCTTCGTGCGGCACGTCTTGAAACTGCCCAGACGGTCGCCGACCGGCTCACCACGGCTCACCGAGTTATCGAGCCGCTCGTGCGCTCGATCGCCGATCGAGTTCGGGAACTTGCGACAGAGCCCGACGCGATCGCGGCTGTCGAGATAGCGGCGCTGGTCGACGCGGCCGAACGTCTCGACGTCGCAGCGTATGTGGCCGCGAGCCTTGGGTACATGCAGCAGGTCACGCCCCCGACCACCGACGTCTCGTCCTATTACTTGATGGCGTACTCGTCGAGGTTCAGTGCCGTCTTCGAGGGCAACACCCTCTTCCGTCGGCTCATTGACATCGGGGCACGTCTTCCCGAGTGGGATTCCTCGGCGCGGAGCGCCGTCTTGGCGCAGGTACCGGACGAATCGATCGTCCAGATCCTCGCCGAGACCGCCCTCGACGTCGCGGTCCGGTTCAGTGAACGCCTCGAAGGGTATCGGACCGTTCCGGCGGCCTCGGCCGCAACCGTATACGCCAGGCATCATGCTGACGTAGCGGAACTCCTACGGGTCGATGTGGCGGATGTGCTCGCTCAGCTTGTCGCGACTCTTGCCGTTGTGGCCGAACTTGAAGGTCCCGCGGTCGAAGAAGCATTCGGACCCGTACAGCAGAGAGCGACGTGGGCTGTTGAAGCTGACGAGGCAGGCTTCGCTGTCGAGGTTGTCTTCTCAGATCGAGGCGAACTCCCATCGTCGCCGAGCAACCTCGCGCGTGCCTCGACGTATGACGCGGAGACGTTCTGCGAGGTATCCGCGAAAGCCATGGCACGGCTGCCCACTGACAATGTTCGACGTGGATATCAGCCGCAGGCTGGTCAGGATCCCATGGCGCTGAACGCTCAGGCGGTGTTCCTCGCGCAGCGGCTGTTCGACGCCTGCCCGGAGGCCGATGTCGTTTCGGTGGAAGTCGTCTTGCCGAGCCTGTCGAGCGAACTCAGCGGCGCACAAATCGACGGAGTGAAGCGCATGCGGGCCGGCGTCGTTCCGCGGCGCATCACGACGGAACGTTCAATTGCTGTGCAAGTCGCCGTGATGGAACTTCTGAGCGCCGAGCGCTGGACCGATCGATGCCGTAGCCAGGCGGTCGTAAGCGCGCAACTGGTCAACCTATTGGCCGCGCTTCCTGCTCGACTTGCCGACCGTGACAGTTCGCGTGGACGCCAGGAGTGGACCGAACAGGTCACCACCACGGCTAGCCTGGTCGCCCGACTTCCGGGATTACCCGTCGATCGGCAACTCGTTGAACGACTGAGCGCGGAGCTCCCCTTCGCAGCGGACTTCGACCAGAAGCTCCGGGAAACGATGCGCGACCCGTCGAAACGTGCGCTCGACCTGATCGCTGGGAGCCTCCTACAGGTCGCTCAGGGGCTTGATGACCTATCCAGCCTTGGAGGCGCGGGTAGTCGGCTCGCGGGGGCGGCTCAGGCGCTTGCGGCGGGTCGTGCGGATGGAACGATGCCGGAGTACGCCGGGGTGGGGCCGCTGCTGCCCCTCGAGCTCGACGAACTCGCGTCGATGGCGGCTCGTGCTTTGGTTGCACGTGGACGGGGAATGCTGCTGCCCGAAGACATCCGCGGGAAGTCGCTGATGGGCATCGACTCGATGACTTCGGCGATGGCGGCCGAGGCTGCCGACCGATCTCGAGTGGCACTCGAACAGCGGCTGACCGTTTGCGGTATCGACGTCCTCGCGATCACTGTCGACCCAATCCAAGACCCACCAGATCCACTGCTTCACCTGCAGCTCACGGTTGTTGTTGACGCCGCATCATGGGCCGCGACGGAGGAAGCGCTCCGGTCTTGGACAGCGGACGAGCGAGATGCAGCAGGGTTCAGCACACGCACGACCTTCGTCACGACACTCCACGGGCGACTCGTGCAGATCGGTGCGGTTCTTGGCAGCTCGTCTGCACCCCTCAGCCCAATCGATCCGGCCGACTACTCGGACATCGCCAGACGCCTAGACCTTTCGCTCGCATCGTCCACGTACCAAGATCGCGCAGACGATCTCATTGCCACGTTGGTCGCTGCTTCGTCTGCAAGCGCGCGCCGGCGGCGCCGACCGGACGCGTGGCCCGACGTTGGGTCGACGGTCGAGCCTCCGGACGTCCCCGCCACGGACGACGATCCTCAGCCGTGGCGCGATGCGGTCATCATCTACGCCGGACTCAGGGACATCGTGGCGCGCGAGAGCGCCGCCCACGAAAGCCTGGCCGCGTCTCTAGCAGGCGTGGACCTCTCAAACACAGACTCATTCACATCGCCAATCGTCCAGGCAGTCGGACAGCTCCGAGCGCTCTCGATCGACGCTGACCTTCTCTCTCAGCTGTAACCAGGATCCAAGACCATGCGCGCCCACGGTCGCCTTTGGGGTCGCTTACACCGGCCCGGTGGTGCGTATCAAGCCGCATCGCCGCAGGTCGTCTGTCAGTCATGACTGTATTCGTGGCGGTCGTCGCATATGCGTGCGGTCGTTTAATCCTCCGACTGTCGACAGCGGGCGGTGCCCGAAAGGTTCCCGCCCGGCCCTGAGCCACGATCAGGCGATGTCGGTCAGCGATCCGCGCAGGTTCCGACTCGACTCTTCCGGAGGTCTGCGCCGACGACCAGCAGATCGCGAACCCGCCCCTTCCTACGGGCCGGTCTAAGCGGCCGACGGGCCGATGGCTTCCGACGCAGCGCGTAGGACATACGGTCGTGTCACTCCGGACGCGCCGGGGGCCAGCGCAGCGATTAGCGAGGCGAGGTTGGTGTGCAGCTGAACCGGCATGTGGAGGCGCGCGGTAGCTTGACGCAGCAGAGCGATGGAGCGGCGCTCGCCGACGACGTGGTCCGCGTATGCAGCGGCGGTGCAGAGGTACATGAGGTCAGTCAGGTCGTTCGCCTCCCACTTCGCGCCGGCGACCATCTTGTCTACCATTGCTGCACGAAATAGGGAGATCCCCGGAGCTCCGATCGCCGGTTCGTCCCACGTCTGCTTGCCCCATTTACTCATCTGCTCTGGCGTAATGCCGACATCGAGGGCGGCTCTCGCGACCTCGTTAGTCGTATCGGCGAACGCGAATACGTACGCAGACCGTCGGCGCTGCTCCTTAGTCCGCTGCGTCTCGCCCGCGAGCCATGCAGAGAATTCCTGGACGCGCTTGACCCACCCATCTAGCGAGCCGCGCGGGGTCGGCTCCTGATCAAGCATGCACGCGACATGGACGACGTTCGCCAGCAGCGCTTCGTGAATCCACAGCCAGTCATCCGGAATGCCCGCCAACGGTGGACTGGACCCCTCGGCAAGCGCCGCCGAGTTCAGAGCAGCATATGGCTCGAGCGTGAAGACATCCGGAAAGTCCACGCGTGGGACGCCCGCCGACTCTCGCAGCGCGGCGCGGAACTCGGCCGCTCGGACCTCGAGAGGGTCGCGCATCTGCCAGCCAGCGCTGCCCGAGAGGATCGTGTCCGCCAGTTCCCGGCGTCCTCGATCGTTCGACCACGCGCCCGTCTCCGAGAGATGCGCTGCAGACAGCGGGAGAATCACCTTCTTGGCGTCAGCCAGCCGCAGAAGCGCCAAGGCTGCGTCGTGGTCTTCGACCCGCGGAACTCGGTGGGGTGCGAAAACTCGTTTGCTGAGCGTGCTCCACTGGTTCTGGTCGAGGTACACAATCGGGCGACCTTTGACTGGGGCCCAGTTCCGCGGTGAACCGACCTCGCAGTCGTACCCCAATCGGCCGTCGCGCTCAAAGATGAGGCGGCGAGCCCACGGTCGGTACTCGACCATCCTCATCCCGCGTACCGACTGTTCGAATCCTTCCGGGGCTGCGAACCCGACGGTCCGACCGTCGCCGAACTTGAGCGCGATGATGTTGTCGTCCCGCCACTGGGCCGCACGAATCAGTGCGGTCGACATCTCTTACCCCTCCACGGATTGACACGGGGCCCCGCTCCAGCACTCAGGCGGTGCCTCGCGTGTGCGATGACACGGAGACGCATCTCCAAGTCCTCGTCGAGCCTGCGATAGCCAACTATGCGAGGACGATGCTCAGGCACTACCCACCTCGCGTGCGCGCCTTTCGTTTGTGCGCGCAATGATCTCGTCCGTAACGGAGGTCTTCGCGGGATCGTCGGCGAGATGAATGAGCCGAAGTTCAAGGGCCGTCTGCTCGCTAGTTCCTCCGGCTGCGTGAGCCTTCATCAGCGGAAGGGCCCCGATGTCCATCGCTGACTTGACCAACTCGTGGAACGTCTCCGACTGGGATTCCGAGAGGTAGCCGGCGACGGTTCGCTCACGGCCCGCTACCAGGTCGACTCGCACCGCGTGTGCGATGTGTGGGTGGAGGGGTTCGGCGACGAGCATGGCCATTAGCTCCCCGCCTCCTTCCTCCTGCCACTTGCGGAGCGCATCCCGCACGTTGGTCTGGTACTGGTTGGTACGGGCGACGTGGATGTCATCACCACCTGTGAGTCCCATTGCTTGCGTGGGGACGATGGGCGCGTAGGCCCATTCGCCGAGGGGAGCCATGGGTTCGCCCTGGAACTCGAATGTGTCTACGCGGACGTCTGTCGCCCCCGTGCGCACGGGAGCGACGACTGGGGTGTGCGCTGATGCGTATGCTTCCCAAATCTCGGCGGAGATACGTCCGCGGACACCAACTGCGTACCCGTTGGCGAGCGCCCAGGTGCGCACGATACCGGGAGACGCATCGGCAATCGATCGCGGTGCCATCGAAGCAAGCTTCCTATGTGCGGCCGGTGCGGGTTGCGACGGTCCAGCGCCGAACTGCGAGAGTTGCTCAACGGGAGCGGCAGGCTGCAGGTGTGCGAGAAGGGTTTCGAAGGTGTCGGGGTGCACGATGCGGGTCCCGACTTCGCGGGCCTTGGCGAGCTTGGTGCCGTCCATGGACCCGTCGGTGACGAGCATCGAGGTGAGTCGGGACACGTTGTTCATCACACGAACGCCGAGTTCGGTTGCGCGGCGTTCGAGCCTGTCGCGTTGACGATCGTCGCAGCCGGTGAAGACGACCTTGTCGCCCACTCGGAGGGGAACGCCGAAACCCCAGTCATCGGGCAGTGGGAGTAGGTCAGCGCTCATTCGCGCGGCGCGTGCCGCCGCTGCGTGCGCGATCAGCTCGTTGACGGTTGCGCGGGGCACGTCGAGTGCATCGCACAAGGTGTGCAGCTCTTCGTGTTCGTCGCGCGAGACGTGGCCGTCATCGACGGCCTTGTGCGCGAGTGCGAGGACGAACGCGCGATGGGCTGCGTGGAGGTCGGTATCGGTGAGCCCATAGACCCCGATCAACTCGCCAAGCTCGCCGGCTTCTTCGTCGCTGATCTCACCGTCCTCAAGTGCGTCGAGGAGGGTCTCGAGGTACGCGAGCGTTCCCTCAGGTGCGCCCTCTTCAACAGCCTCAAGAAGGCTGACATCGGTCAATTGCCGAAGCAGCGGTGGCTGCTTCGGCCTGGCCGGGGTGATTCTCTTCGGACGGTCACGCGTCTCGTCGGCAAGACTGGCGAACGAGGGTGCAGGTGCGCGGGACGGACTATGCGGCCAGCTAACACTCCGAGCATCGGCGCGTAGCGCGGTCAGGACCTGACTTTGGCGTCGGCCCGCGCGGGCGAGGTAGAAGCGAAGCAGCCCTGCCGTCGCACGAGCATCGCCGAGCGCCGAGTGGGCATTCTCGAGCGGGACTCCGGCCGCCCAGCAGCAGTCGGCCAGTCGCCGGCGTTCCAGGTCGGGCAGATACTCGCGGCTACCATCGAGGGTGCAGAACGCTGGTAGCCACGGCGCATCCCAGCCCGCTCGCTGGAACTCTGCTCGCAGGAACGCGAGGTCAAAGTTTGCGTTGTGCGCCGCGATCGGCACGCCCGAGATGTAAGGGATCAGACGAGCAGCAACGTCGCGAAAGAGCGGTGCACCTGCCACGTCCGCCTCCGTGATCCCGTGGATGTGAGTCGCACCGACGGGGCCCTCCGGATTGAATCGCGTCGACCACTCATCGACAACGTTCCCCTCGCTGTCGACGCGCACCACTGCGAGCTCGACGATGCGATTCTGACGCGGGGAGAGCCCGGTCGTCTCCACATCGACAATCGCGAAATGGGGCACGGTGCTCCTCGGCGACGTTGTCGGCCGTGTGGGTTGAATCGTGGGAGCGGCTGTTCGCTTCCGCTTGCCGAACAGCCAATCGAGCATCCCCATACGTCTTGATCCGATCTCTGTCGCGTTCCGCCCCAGACGGAAGCCCGGAGTCAGCCCGGGCACAGCTCACATCCTGCCGGATGCCGGCGACACGCCCCGCGCGCAGGCCCGCCAAATCCCTCTGACGTCGCAGTATCCGTCTTTGGATTGCGCGTAGCCGTCCGTCTCACGGACAGCGCCCGCAAGGGGATCGCCCTCGCTCAGCGCAACTCGATGACGATGCGTCCTTCATCGAGTCCTTTGTCGCTAGGACTTGGCGCAGGAGCCGGCGTCTCGATCTGAGCCTCCCACTCCGCGTGTGCGTCTTCCGCTGACGGTCGCCACACGGCATCCAGCGCGGAGCCCACCCCGCCGCCGCTCATGCCATCTGCCCAACGTCGACGCGTATCGCGATGGATGAGCGGAGTCAGCGCGAGCACGACGGCGGTTGCTGCCAAGACGACGACCGCCGAGTGGCCCGACGATGAGGGCGGCATCCAGCACGCCGAAATGCGGCGCGGCGACGCTGCCTTCACCGTCTTCACCGTCTTCACCGATCGAGCGGGCTATGACCGCGCGCAACCACACGGCGAATCGGTCGGATTCGGGCTCGTGTTCGCCCTTGGCTCTCCGGTTGAGGTCGACGACATCTTCCGGTCCGCCGCCGCCGGCGGCGCAGAGGAGCTCAACTGCGGTCACCGATCTCCCGTGACCTGACCGTTTTCAAGCCGTCGCCGGGCCGCGTCCGTCAGTTCCAGCAGCGTGGCGGAGGTTGCCGGGTCGGCTCGGTCGCTGCGCAACTGTTCGGCCAGTGCATCGAGCTGCGTGCCGAGCGCGCGCAGGACGTCGCGGTCTGCCGTCGACGTCGACAGCTCGTCGACCAGCTGCAGGAGGCGTGCGACGACGGCGGGATCGTGGGCTCCATAGTGCCTCACCGGCTCCACGGCCGCTTCGATCCGATCCGCCGCGTTGCCCCGGTGGGTGATGACCCGAAGCTGCCCGGTCGGCCCCGCCACCATTGCCGGTGGCTGTGGAATGGCGACGATCTGGATCAGGAGTGCGCTGAGGTGACCGATGGCGTGCACCGCGGTCGTCGGGTCGTTGACGCCGGGAGACAGTGCTCTCAGCGCGATGTCAACGATCTGCCGGGTCCCGTAATCGATGTCCTCGACGGTGGTCCGTTCGAATCGGATGGCATGGACGCCGCGGATCGCGTGAGCGATCTCTGCGTCGTCGGACGATCCGGCCTTCTCTAGTGACGGCCACCATCGGGCAAGGACTGCTCCCGCAACTATGTTGTCGCCCACCTTCCGCATCTCTTCGATAACGATGCCGTGATCTTCCGCGACCTGCGCCAGAGCAGGCAGGTCGCTGCCGGTGATGAATCCGCTGTCGGATGCAGCGACTGCCGCCGCATTCCCGGGCGGCGTGGCGTGTCCCTCATAGGCCGCGACGGCAGCGTTGCGTTCACTGACACGACGGATGGCTTTTTCGGTGTCCGCGTGGATCTCCTTGAGCATCGTCTCGACGCGCAGCTGCGTGGCGAGGTGCGCGAGGAAGAAGATCAGCGTTATGACGCTGACGATCGTCAGCAGGAAGGCGACGGTCACGGAGATCCGCGGCACGAACTCCGGCATGTCGTCGAGGGGCGACCGGACCGAGCGAAGCACGGTGATCGAGTAGGCGAAGGTCCCCAAGAAAGCAGCAAGCGTCCACTGCACCTGGCGGTCGCGCGCGAACAGCCTCAGGACGCGAGGGGACGCCTGGGTACTCGCCAGCTGCAGAGCGATCACGGTGAGGGAGAACGTGAGAGACGTCGCCGTGATGAGGGACCCGGCGATGGAGGACAGCACGGATCGCGCGGTGTCGGCGCCGCCGTTGAACACGGCCGAGTCGACGGCATCCGGAAGGCTCGCATCGACGATGACGTCGACACGAGGCAGAACAATGCCGAGAGCGACCGAGATCACGATGACGGCAAGCGGCAACGGCCACAGGCGTGACTCCACCGAGTCCAGCATCCGAGCCCACCACCCCGAGCCAGGCACTCGGCCACCGGGTCGAGTAGACCTGGGATTTCGGGGTTCACGGCTCGCCTGCTGCGTCATGCTTCTCCTCCGATTCGCCCCGTCAGTCTCGGGGGCGAGTAATTTCGCCGAGGCTGGAGCCGGAGCCGGAGCCGAGCTTGCTCATCTCGATCACGCTGATTGTTCCGTTGCTCTCAAGGATCACTGCGCCGATGGCAGAAAGCTCTCCTTCGCCGCGCTGGCTGATCGCTTGCTCGACGTCGGCCCGCGAGAAGCGGTGGTGGCGCAGCGCCGCTTCATCCAGATGTCCCAGCCAGAGCAGCAGCGCGGGTTCCGCCGTGAAGACTTTGCGGACCTGCCCCGACGCCACGGTGCAGGTCGCGACGATCACCTGGAGCGCCAGCAGCAGCACAATCGCCATGGCGCCTTCCGCGAAGGAGACGTCGGAACTCAACAGAATGGTGGCCAGCGTCGAACCAAGCGCAACTGTCACTACGAAATCGAACGCATTCAGCTGGGCGAGTGTCCGTTTACCGGACACCTGTATCGACAGCACGAGGGGGGCATAGGAGGCGATCCCGACCGCCACTACTCGGAGGACCTCGGACCAGCTGTCGAACCACATGGTCGAACTGTAGAGACGGAGGTTTCGAAGCCACATTGGGTTGTGGATCGTGAAGGCGGACGCTACCCGTCCTATCGACGATCTGACAACCGGCCGCAGGACCGAGCTGTCGTGTCGGCGGGATGGACGATGGTGCGTCGCGGCGATCGACCGGTACTCCATCACCGCATGACAGTCAACGGCCTTTCGATCGTCGGTTCATGCTGCGCAGGGTCGAACCACGAACCACACACCGAACGGAAGAGGAGTGAGCCATGTCTTCGGTCCAGGGCGGCAACGAGCACACCGACGATGAGAAGTCACGCCGGATGGCGACAGCCAAGATGTACCTGCGCTTCGCGGCGATGATTCTCACCGGGATGGTGGTCATGTACTGGGTGATGTTCGCCGGATCGTGGGAGTGGTCGCATGTCCGGTTCAGTGAGAGCCGCGTCTTCATGGCGCTGACGATGGGCGGCACCATGGGCCTGGTCATGCTCGCGTGGATGCTCAACATGTACAAGAACTGGAAGGCCAACGTCGCCGTCGTCGCTGTCAGCGTTCTTCTGATCGCCGGCGGCATCGCGCTCGATCGTACGCAGGCTACCGTCAACGACACCGACTTCATGCAGGGAATGATCCCCCACCACTCCCTGGCGATCACGCGATCCGAGCGCGCACAGATCCAGGACCTGCGCGTCTGCGAGCTCGCTGTCGGCATCAGCGAAGCGCAACGGCGGGAGATCCTCGAAATGGACTGGCTCATCAACGACATCGCCGAGAACGGCATCGCAGCGACTGCCTCGGACGCCGCCGACCGTCCGGTACCGGACTTCTCTCGCGCCGCCGAGCGGAAGTGCCCGACGCCGTGACGCCATTCCCACCCTTGGCTTCCGCACGGTTCTGTGGTGTGCTGGTCGGCAACTGTTGCTGTAGCGCAAGTTTCGCGTCCATCACTACGGATCGTCCGGCACGTACCTGCCGGTGAAGGAGAAGAGAACATGGCGTCCGTCACGTTTGACAACGCAACTCGTCTGTACCCTGGGGGCACTCGCCCCGCTGTGGACAAGCTGAACCTCGAGATCGCCGACGGCGAGTTCCTGGTCCTCGTCGGCCCCTCGGGCTGCGGAAAGTCCACCTCGCTGCGAATGCTGGCCGGCCTCGAAGAGGTCAACTCCGGCCGCATCCTCATCGGCGACCGCGACGTCACCGACGTCCCCCCGAAGGACCGCGACATCGCGATGGTCTTCCAGAACTACGCGCTGTACCCGCACATGACGGTCGCCGAGAACATGGGCTTCGCGCTCAAGATCGCCGGCGTCGGCAAGGAGGAGCGCGCTAAGCGCGTCGAAGAGGCCGCCAAGCTCCTCGACCTCGAGCAGTACCTGACCCGCAAGCCCAAGGCCCTCTCGGGTGGTCAGCGTCAGCGCGTCGCCATGGGCCGCGCGATCGTCCGCCAGCCGCTGGTGTTCCTCATGGACGAGCCGCTGTCGAACCTCGACGCCAAGCTCCGCGTGCAGACCCGCACGCAGATCGCGTCGCTGCAGCGCCGCCTCGGTGTCACCACCGTCTACGTCACGCACGACCAGACCGAGGCCCTCACCATGGGCGACCGCATCGCGGTCCTCAAGGACGGCCTCCTCCAGCAGGTCGGCACCCCGCGCGACCTCTACGAGAAGCCGAACAACGTGTTCGTCGCCGGCTTCATCGGCTCCCCCGCCATGAACCTGTTCCCGGCCGACCTGGCCGAGGGCGGCGTGCAGTTCGGCAGCGAGGTCGTCCCGCTCGACCGTGACACCGTCGGCCGCGCCCACGGCAGCGAGGTCACCGTCGGCGTCCGTCCCGAGGACATCGTGGTGGGCCCCGCTGACGGCAAGGGCCTGTCGGTCGTCGTCGACCTCGTCGAGGAGCTGGGCGCCGACGGCTACCTCTACGGCCACACCGACATCAACGGCAAGCGCACCGACATCGTCGCGCGCGTCGACGGCCGCAACCACCCGCACTCGGGTGAGACCGTCACTCTCGCCGCGACCGCGGGACACGTGCACGCCTTCGACATCGAGTCGGGGGAGCGCCTGCAAACGGCCGGAATCACCGCCGCCTGACACCGGGGGTGCCGGCCGTGACGTCGTCGCCGAACGAGCAGGCGGAAGCCGTGCTGACGGCGTCTCGCGGCCTGCTGGGGCTCGTGGTGCGATCGCTCCTGCCGACGCTGCAAACAGTCCGGCTGGAGGATTTCCGGATTCTGGTGATCCTGTCAAGCCGAGGCAACCTAACGCGACAGCAGTTGGCGAACCTCGAAGGCGCGACGGCACTCGCGATCGACGAGTCGCTTCGGCGTCTCTCGATGGACGGTCGTGTGGACGTGCACGGCTCGATTGCGACTCTGACCATCAGGGGGCGAGCGCTCGTCGATGAAGTGACGGAGAGACGACGCACCGAGATCGCGAAGGTGCTCGGGGGACTTGACGAGGACGCTCGTCGGCGCGTAATCGACGGGCTGCAGACGTTGGCCGAGCACTTAGGCGAACCATCTGCAGAGCAGCTCATCGTGCTGGGACTGTGAAGCGCGTCACAGTCCCAGCACGAGAAGCTCCGACGGCTCCGCTTCTGCGGCAGCCCGCGCGAACAGGCTGAGAGCGGCCTCGATCTGCTCTCTCTCATCGCTGCTCAAACCTGCGAGCACTCGACGAATCTCATTGCGCCGCTGCGCCGTGACTCGATCGACGAGTTCACGACCCGCAGCAGACAAAGCGATCAACATCTCCCGGCGGCTGTCAGCATTGCGCTGGCGAACCACTAGCTCGCCGATGACCAAACGGTCCACAATCCTGCTCAGAGTCGAGGGATGCGTACCCATCCGCGCGGCGATCACACCCATCCGTAGCGGCCCCGATGAGGCAAGAATCACGAGAACGCGGAACTGTGGAAGCGTGACGTGATTCAGGACACCGACGAGACTCCGCGCAATCACGCCGAGCAGTGCACGCGACGCGACGAGCGTCGCGTCCGCAGCCGCATCCAAGGTCCGATCCACAGGATCTTTGTTGCTCACAACTTCCGTTCCTCAAGCGCCGTGCTCCGGATGTCGACCCGACACTACCGCGGACACATCCGGGTCGGCGCCCCAGCCGGAGCGCGAAGAGCGGAACGCGCGAACATGGTCCATCTGGCCTGGATGCGGTGCTATCGGCCGCAAGAGGACGCTCCTGTGCCGTGCGAGGTTCGACCCCGCGGATCTCAAGTCGCACGCGACGGTGCCCCATTCGGGCGATGCGCGTATGTGGATCCTGATCATCGGAGTGATGGCCGACGGGGAGCCGACCCGGTTCACGGACTTGCTCTACGCGATCGAGGGCATCTCGCAGAAGATGCTCACCAAGAACCTTCGAGCCCTCGAGGAAGACGGCATCGTCTCCCGCACCGTCCACCCCACTTCACCAGTTCGGATTGAGTACCAGCTCACCATCCTCGGCCAGCCCCTGCTCGAGCCGTTAGCCGCGCTGCGGCGATGGGCGATCGACCACCTAAACGACGTCGTCGACGCCCGCGACGCCCACCACGCGCGTCTCACCTGAATCCACCCGACTGGGTCCCGCCAGCGTGTACTGCCCGCAGGGGATCCGACCCGAGAACACCTGTTGCTCGCCGTGGTCGTCCGTCGTCTGGGCATCCAGATGCCAGTCAGTGCTCAGCCGAATCGCCGCGGCAGGGCGTCGATGCGCTACGACCGCATGCGAGTGCCCCAGATCGACGGATCACTCATACACCAAATCGTCTGGCACCTGGCCGTCCAGGACGGATCGAATGGCACTTGCGGTCCACACTCTCCCGAGATCAGTCGACGCTCGACTATCGCACGGGTCCGTCACCCTTGACGCGTAGACGCCGAGCAGCTGCCATTCAGTAGCACTGTCCGGACCTTGGAACGGGTACAGAATGACCGGCGAGCCCGACTGACCTTGCCGAGTCCGAGCGTCCACAAGAAAGCACGGCTCTCCTTCGTAGGCAAATGCCGGCTCGGTGGCAACGGTGCCACGCACCCAGATCGCAGTTGAGGCGCCACCTCGGAAGCCGTACGGAAACCCCACGATGCTCAATTCATCCGGAGGTTCGACGCTAGAGGGCTCTGCAGCCAAGCGATAAGGCAGGTAAATCCCCCGGAGGTTGCTGGACTCGGATGATGGTTCATCGAGGGGCAGCGCCACCACATCCACCTGGCGCCCGAAGGTTGGATGGCTGAACCAGAGCGCATTCCCATCCTCATCGTATAGATCGATGATGGTGGTGCGGGTACCGAGGATCGCGAGCGATTCACCATCCGCTTCAACTTCCGGACTTACGAGTGGGATTACCACTTTCAACTGCTTTGGCAGGGCCGCCATACCCAACGGCTTCCCAGTTTTTCGATCTTGACCGGTCACGACGTGGCCGTTGGTAATGAGATAGCTCTGGAGGTCGTGATCGAGGACGAAGCCCGTCCCCTGGATTATCGAGATCAGGTTCCCGGGGTCCTCGAACGATGGCCGAACCGCCTCAATGTGGACCGACATGAACGATGGGAACGCCATCTCCGGACGCCTCCCTCGGCGCCGCTCGGTGTACGGCTGCTATTTCTTGTAGGCACTCAACCTTGCCAGGTGATTGCAGTCGGCGAACTCCGTTCTTAGTTTGGTGTAGCGAAGTCGTCCCATGACTCCCTTACGAGCTGAGTGCGCGCAGGAATCTCGATCGTTTGCTCGGATGGCCGCTCTCGACGGACCTTAATCGCGCATCGCCCGGAACGGGATCGGTTCTCGCGAGGGTGCCGCTAGGGTCTTAGAGTGACTGACTGGGCGACCGAGGCGATCAGATCGGTCGCCGATTTCGTCGCTGAAATAGATCCAGGAAGTTGGGCGGACTGGTTCGCCGCGATAGGGACCGTGGGTGCGCTTGCTGCTACTGCCGCCATCTACGCCTGGGATCGACGCCGAGCCCGAAGAGCGCTGGCAGACGATCTCAACGCCTGGACAGAATCTGGTCTAAGCCGCGAGACGGGATGGCGCGTCGTCCTCCATCTCGAGAATGTGGGCGATCGAACGATTCCCGACATCTACATTCGGTCTCACCCTCACGCCAGGATGAAATCGCAGGGGGTGCTCAGCAACGGTGACGAATTTGGGTTGCGACCCGGCGTGCGCGATTCGATCACTCTCGTTTACGGGGCGTCACCACCGATGCTCCGCGGGGGAAAAGGCTCTAGCCCGCGCGTCGATGACCGGCTCTTCCTGTTCTTCTCGGATTCGCGTGGGACTCGCTGGGTTCGCGATGTTCGTCGCAACCGTTATGTCGGTCGGGTCCGCGCGAGATTACTGAAGGCGCGCATGGAGCTTCGTGACGAGCGCACGCGTGCGAGTGCGACTCGGAGGTTGCGAGGAACCTTCGGCCCGACCTCGCCTCAGCAGGAGAGCTAGGGACTTAAGCGCTCTATCTGGCTCCACCTCCGGGCATCGCCTGATTGAGGATGGTTCCACGGCACGTCGGCGGCAGCGATAGCTGCTACTCGCGGATGAAAACCGATCCGCGACGGATGTGCTCTGGATGGCGGCTGCTGTGCAGTTCCGCCGTCACCAATTCGGTCAGCCTTATTGGATAAGTGGATCACCCATGTCCAGTGTCCGCGAGTGTGGTCAGACGTGCGTAGGCTCGAGGGCGTTGTCTGTGCGAGCTTGCAGGTACTCGCAGAGCAGGCCGAGCGCTCCGATCTCGTGAGCGAGGCCCGCGACACCGGCGGCGTTCAGGTTCACTTCATCGGTTCGGGGTTCAAAGGTGACCGCCCCTACTGGCCTCGCGTCCACGAGCTTCACGCTCAGGAAGACCAGCCCGCCAGACTGGGACAGGGTTGCAACGACGATGCCGCTGTCGGAGCTGGGGACGAAGCTGTCGTCGACGACGCTGACCGCATTGTCGCACAGGCTGTGATTGTCCCAGAACTCCGCAAGCCAGCGTTCGACCTGCGCGATCCCGATACGGCAACTTCAGGCCCGCGCATGTTCGGCGTCAACCGACTCGGACGTCTCGGAAGGTGCCGGTTCGGGGACGAGATACAGGCCGCGGTTCGAATTGGCGGTGTACGCGAGCGCTTCGAGCCAATCACGGTTGAGGGAGGGCGTCCGGCTTCCGAAGTAGCGGAAACTGATGTCGCCGCCCGGGTGGACCCAGACGCTATTGCGCCCGTCTCCGACGCTGGCATCTTCCTTCCACGTGAAGAAGAACGCCTCGCCCCGTTTGAGCTTGTTTCCGATGACGGCCTGCACGTGAGCGAGAGTCCGATCCTCGATCTCGATCTTCGTGTGATTGCTGTAGTGGAACCGGCCCATGATGGACCTCCTCAGCTGGCGTGGGGTTCGCGGCGTCGGCTTGCCCGCGGGAGCGGTGCATCTGCTCGTGAGTGCTGCGGCTGCACGTCATGTTGACCAAAGCGTCTCGCACTTCTGAGAGGAGTGCAAAGGGGTGAGCATCCGTGGCATCACCAGCTAGACCCGCAATGCCGCAGAACAGTTCGTGGTTCTCGCGATAAGCAGACCTTGATTTTCATCGCACACGCGTCTCTCCAACAGCGGCGGATGCCGGCGACTCCGCAGCCGGAGGGTGGTGATCCACAGGGAAAGGCGATTCGTAGACTGATGTCGAGGGGGCAGGATGAACCGGAGCAGCCGTTGGCGGGTCAGCGATGCGACCGCGTACTCCGCGCTGCGGTCCCGCGTCGTACGCAACACCGCGGAGGCGACCTCCTCAGGAAGCGAGCGGACCGACAGCTCGGACATCGTGAGGACGCAAGAGGTGCGTGGGCGCGCGCTCCTGCTCGATGCCTACGATCGAAGCTCGGTCGAAGCCTTCATGAGTGGCCTCCGACCGGAAGCTCTGCGAACCGTCCCGGAGGACCCCGTCGTCGTCAATCGGCGGGACTACTTCGAATCGGTAGTTGCGGCTGTCCTATCCCACGACTCTGTCCCAGGCGGGTCTCGCAGGCTCATCGTTCTGTTCGACGAAGCTGCACCTGGTGCTTCGAGGCTTACGACGCCCGCCGTCGCGCTCGCACCAGGCGCTGTAGTTGTTGCAATGGATGAGCTGCGCGCGCTCCATCCGAACTTTGCGTTGGCGCGGTCTGGCGCCGCCGACGTTTACGATGTCGACCAGTCGGCTCTCGAGTGGCGTGCGGCGCTGTTGGGTCGGGCTCGCGAGGACGGGCGCAGCGTGATTCTCGACGGATGGAATGGTTCACTCGAGAGTCTCGCGAGAGTGACGACCCAGTTCAGGACCTCAGGGTTCGAGGCTGTCGCCTTGGTTTCCCGAGCATCGCGCGCGCAGGTCTTGCTCGGTGAGCTCGAGAGCGAGTTGGCGTTCGGCGATGCACCACGTCTTGCGCGTGCCAGAGTGCAGCTCGGTGGCGCCGCCTCTAGCGCCCTCAGTCGGATGTTCGACGAGGTGTCGGAACGGGACGGACGAGGGCAGCCGCTGCACGCCGGTTCGCCCACCGACGTCCAGGCGATGTCGACGTTGGAGTCGATGAACTGGCTGAGCAGCCTCCGTCGGATCCATGAGCATGTCGCCGGCTCACGACGGGCCGCCGCGAGTTATGGCTCGGGTGTCGCTGAGCTCCATCGGCTGGCGCTACAGGAAGTTCTTCCTTCGCTGGACCTGCCCGCGGGCTCAGCGGTGGCCGAGCACCAGAGGCGGCTTCTTGTCGCCCGGGCAACCGAGTGGCAGCGGACAGCCGTGATGCCCGAGCCGTCTCCGACGCCGACGCTCGACACCGGTTCGATGGGCATCTAGCGGGCGGCGCCCGCGGCAATCCCAATATCGTCGGTGTGCGCGGTGCGACTCCAACCCGCCGGCTCATCGAAGAGAGTGGGATGTGCTTCTCGTGCGGCGTTGACGACCTTCATCGCATCGGTGAGACGCAGGTGGCCGTGGGGAAGGCGGTCTTTGAGCGCGTGGAAGGCGATGTGATGGGCGAGTACGTCGATTCGCACTTGAGGTTTGCCTGCTGCTTCGCGCAGCTGGTTCTCCAGGGTGGCTTCGCGTCGGAGCCAGTCGGTGCGTTGCTCGACGTATCGGATGATCGCGTGCCGGAGGTCCCGCGCCTCGGTGACTGTGTGGCGTCGTTCGTGGAGCGCGCGGATGTTCGCTATCACGTGTGCGATGTCATCGGTTGTGAGGCGTTCCACGGGGTGGCGTTCGATTGCCGCTGCGGCGGCGAGGGCCATCGCGACGTCGTCGACGGTGCCGCTGGAGAGCCCCACTCGTTCGCGCGCGGCGATACGATCCGCTGCGCGTCGCCGCAGCTCGTCGGCCTGGTTCCATGCGATTCGGTCGATCTCATTCTGGAGATTGGCGATCTGTAGGTACTTCTGCCTAGCGTCGGTGGAGGTGAAGAAGTAGCGCGCGTCGGTCTGGTTCGCGCGCCGCTCCGCGGCGGTCGTGCGGTGGACTCGCTTGGGGGGAAGCCCCAGTGCGACAAGCCGGCGCTGCACCCTCCGGGCCTCGCGGTTTGACTCGAGAGTCTTCGCGTAGCGGCCCGGGTCCTCGCGGTACCTGCGCTGGTACTCGGTGATCCGCTCTCGGTTCGCCGCGGCCCAGTCGGCGCGTCGTTGTTTGACGGCGGATTGGTTGGCGTCGCGGTAGCGCTGGGTGCGGGCGGCGATCTCTTCCCGGTGGCGTTGGTAGTAGCGGCGGTGATGTTCGCGGACACGCTCCGGATGGGCTTCCTGCCAACGGCGCTGCGTTTCGCGAGCTCGCTCCGGATGCGTGCGCTTCCACTCACGCGACCGTTCGTTGGCGGCAGCCTTCTGCCGCGTGACGCGGAGGTGGAGCTGACGCCGCCTGCGCATCGACTCACGGTTCAGTTCACGCGAGCGATCAGGGTTCCGTGCCTTCCAGTCTTTCCTCGATTGTCGGACGCGGTCTGCGTTGCGCTCTCGCCATGCTTTCGCGGCGGCGCGGCGACGCTCACGGCGTGCGTCATCGTCCGAGGACCGCTTACGGTCGGTAGCCATGACGGTGCCTACGCGGCGGGTTCGTCGGAGACGACGGCGGCGAGCACGTGGTCGCGTAACTGCTTGCGGGCCGTCGTCGGGTCGCTGATCGCGTGCCGGCAGAGTCGTCGAAGCTCGTCGAGGTCCTCTGCCTGTAGTTGTGCGGGCTCGAGGTCTTCGAGGACGAAGTCGATGTCCTTTTCGATGCTGTAGACGGCGCTAGCGGCGTCTTCGAGCGGGTCGTAGTAGATGGCGGCGATGCCGGCGCGCATGAGGATTTCGTCGGCTTGGGGTCCGGTGAGGTGCATGTCAGGTCCTTCCGAGAGACACGGTTGTGGCCGGGTCGGCGGGCGCCGCACGTGTGGCGGCGTGGTGGGCGAGGCTCCGGATGAGATCAGGGCGGAATCCGGACCAGTGGTTCTGAGGGTCGCCGTCGACGATGACGACGGGTGCTTCGGTATAGCCGAGGTCGTCGGTGACGTACGCGAGAGCGTCGGGGTGATCGCGGAGGTTGGTCTCGACGTAGCCGATGCCGGCGCGGTCGAGGATCTGCCGTGTCTGCTGGCAGGCACCGCATTGCGGGCCGGTCGAGTAGAGGTGCACGGAGACCATCACGTCACCTCGAGTCCGGAACTCACAGAGTCCGGCTCTCCGGATGGCACGAACTTCCGAGCTCCGGAAGTTCGCGAGTCCGTGAGAACAGGACGCGCGAGGTCCGGGAGTTCGGCAGGTGCGGCGTCCCGAAGTGTCGGACTGCCTGGGTGTCGGAGTCTGAGACTCGCGGAGTTCCGAAGTTCGGTCTCCGTGGCGCCGCGCAGCTGATCGGCCCGTTCGAGGAGGAGGTCGATGGCGACGCGGATGAGGGTGTTCTCGGTGATTCGCTCGGCTTTCCTCACGCGCCGACTCATCAGCGTCCGCGCGAGCGCCGTGAGCGCCGTGTACTGGTCGTCACGGACGCGCGCCTCTTTGCGGACCAGGCTCTCGAACGGCGCGGACGGCCTCCCCGCGGAGGGCTCGGACGCGACACGGGCGCGGGTGTCGGCGAGCTTGCAGGTGAGGTCGACGCGTCCCATCACCAGGCCCCGTTCATCGCCGGGCTGAGCTGCTCGGTCATCTCGTACCCGAGGCGGGTGACGTCTGCGATGGACCCCTGAGTGCGCCTGTTGTCACCGACGGACGTGACCAGCTGGCCGAGGACGGGCGCGTCAGCATGGGTCTTGTATTGCCGGAGGTACCCCTCGAACCGGGGCACACCGAAAGTCTGATCCAGGACCTCCCGCCAGGTATCCAGCTGCGACCCGAGGCGTCCGTCGATGCGGTTCAGCAGGACCGCGTGCCGCAGGTGTCGGGGCTCGATGAGCCGGGTGATGGTCCGCATGGTGGGTTCCACCGCGAGCGGCTCGGGCGTCATCGGGACGATCACGAAATCCGACGCGTCAAGCGCGGTCTCCAGCCTCGGGGTGTCTTCGAGACTTCCGGGGGTGTCGACGATCACGACGTCGTAGTCCATACCGAGATCCCGCATCCGCGCGAGGACGTTCGGATGCTGATTGCCAGCGAAATCGAACGGCAGACGCGCCCGGGCGTTCTCCGCCCACCACACCGTCGACTGCTGCGGATCGACGTCCACCACCAGCACCCGAAGCCGAAGCGACATGATCGCGGCCAGCTGCATCGTGACCGTGGTCTTCCCGACGCCGCCCTTCTGGTTGGCGACCGCGATGATCTTCATCGCTCAGACTCCGTGCGGCTGGACGTGCAGGTTCGCTTCCAGCCACTCCTGCACGCTCTTGCGGACGTAGAGGGGGCGGCGCCCGAGCTTCACGAAGTCCGGTCCGTAACCCTCGTACCGCCACTGTGCGAGCAGCCCCCGCGATACACCGGGTAGCAGCTCGAGGAGCTGCTCGATGCTCATCAGCTCCAGATCCGGCTCCTCTGCTTCACGTGACGAACGCGGGTCCTGATCCGTTACCAGTGCCATGACATCCTCCTGACGTGTGATCAACAGCCTGATTGACATCAGTAGACGCTTTAAGCGACACTCGTGTCAAGAGGTTCACCAATGAGGGCGCGACGCGGCAAGGCAAACTAAGGGGGTGAAGGTCGACGTGAAGACACTCGAGGGCACCCCGATGACGGCAGACGCCGCCACCGAGCCGCTCGGAACCGCGTTGCGCATCGCACCCGCATTCGTCGCCAGCTCCCCTGACGAAAAGACGGGCGTGCTCACCGAGATCCGTGCCGAATACCGGCGCAACGAGGGCGAATACGTGATCACCTCGATCACCACATCAGCTCTCCGCGACGACGTCACCGGCCAGACCCTGCGGCAGCACACCGCCACATCGCCCATCGTGGCGGCCGCCGTGCCGCACTGTCTGGCGATGCAGCTCGACGACGATCCAGGTACACCCTGGCGAACCGTCTCGGATCTCACCTCCGCAGACGGGCACCTGATCCCCCGCTGGCTGGCACGTGAAGTGGTGAAGCGAGGCGTCCGCGACGCGCGCATGGACGTGATCGAGATCATCTACGGAGCCGCCGCCCTCGCCGGGCAAGCACCCGTCCGTGCCGTCGAACGCGAACTCGACGTGCCCTACCGCACCGCTCAGGACTGGATCACAAAAGCACGCGCCGCTGGCCGGCTCGAAGGCATGCACTACGCCGTCGGCCGTCAGGCGGATGGGTAGCGTCTACCCCTACTCAACGACGGCTGGTAGGCGATACCGCGTCATCTATCGCCGCCCCGACAACTCCCAGGGACAGAAGCGCGGGTTCACCACTAAGAAGGATGCTGAGCTCTACCTGGCGCAGGTCGAGACATCGAAAGCACGCGGCGACTACGTCAATCCAACGGATGCCAAGGTCTCCGTGGGCGTGCTCGGCACGGAGTGGGTCGACGGCCGCCGATCCGTCATGAAGCCGTCGACGTTCCACTCCGTCGAATCGGCCTGGCGCGTCCACGTCGAACCCAAGTGGGGCAAGCGAGCGATCGGCGGCGTGCGACACAGCGAGGTCCAGGCATGGATCTCCGGCCTCGCCGCAACCCACAGCGCGACCACCGTCCTGCGGGTCCACGGAGTGCTCGCTGCCATCCTCGACGGCGCCGTCCACGACAAGCGCCTCACCCAGAATCCCGCGCGAGCCGTCACGCTGCCCAAGAAGCAACGTGGCCGCCGCGCCTACCTGACACATGCGCAGGTTGACACGCTCGCCGCTCAGTCGCGATACCCGACCATCGTCTATACCCTCGCCTACACCGGCATCCGATGGGGCGAGCTAAGCGGCCTCCGCGTCCGAAACGTCGACACCGCTCGCCGCCGCCTGCGCATCGAAGAGAACGCCGTCCTCGTCAACGCCACTATGCACGTCGGTTCCACGAAGACGAACGAGGCTCGCTCCGTACCGTATCCGGGATTCCTCTCTGAGGCGTTGCGCACTGCGTGCATCGGGAAACACCCGGAAGACCTCGTCTTCGGTATCGGCGAGGCTCACGCTCGGCGGCCGCAGTCCCAGGATGGATGGTTCGCGTCCGCAGTTCGGCGAGCACAGGCACTCGACCCGACCTTCCCCAAGATCTCGCCGCACGACCTCCGGCACACCGCGGCCAGTCTCGCGATCAGCGCCGGCGCCAACGTCAAAGCCGTCCAACGCATGCTCGGCCACGCCTCCGCAACGATGACTCTCGACACCTACGCCGACCTGTTCGACGACGACCTCAACCGCGTGTCGGACGCCCTCGATCGCGCCCGATCCTCCTCAGTTGTTGCCATTTTGTTGCCACATGACGGTCCGACCATGTGAAAGACCCCCGACGATCCGCGGAATTCCGCGGTTCTCGGGGGTCTTATCGTGGCGGTGACGGTGGGATTTGAACCCACGGTAGGGGGTTACCCTACACAACTTTTCGAGAGTTGCACCTTCGGCCGCTCGGACACGTCACCGCCGAAGAGTTTACGTCATCCGGCGGGATGCCGCGAACCGGCTCATCGTGGGCCGGGCCCGTAGGCGGCGGCGATCTCCTGCGAAGTCGTGCCGCCCTCGTAGGTTCCGTGCTGCGGCCAGCCCTCGGGCGAGTCCTCCCACTCCTCCTGCCGACCGAACGGCAGCACGTCGACCAGGCCGTGCATGTGCCCGAGCTGCTCGGTACCGCGGCCGTTGGTGTGCCACGTGCGGAACACCCGGTCGCCGTCACGCAGGAACACGTTGACGGCGAAGCCGCCCTCGGGGGGTGCATCCATGTCGGATCCGAACGGACTGTTCGCCGTCGAGTACCACTCCATCCGGTTGCCGACCCGTTCCTTGTAGGCAAGCGCCTCGTCGATCGGCCCCTGCGTCACGATGACGAACCGGGCGTCGTACTCGTCGAGGAACTCGAGCCGCGTGAACTGCGACGTCCACCCCGTGCACCCCGGGCACTGCCACGTCTTGCCCGGGAACCACATGTGGCTGTAGACGATCAGCTGCGAGCGACCCCGGAACAGGTCGACGAGGCGCACCGGACCGTCCGCGCCGTCGAGCACGTAGTCGGGCATCTCCACCATCGGGAGGCGTCGGCGCTGCGCCGCCACGGCATCCAGTTCGCGGGTGGCGGCCTTCTCACGCACACGAAGTTTCGCGAGTTCCTCGCGCCACGTGGCCTCGTCGACGATGAGCGGGAGAGCGGTCGTGTCGGTCATGTGGTGGTTCCTCACGCTGATATGTTCACAGCGTATACATCCGTCGTCCGTCGTCAAGAGGGGATGCCGCAGTGCCCTACCACCACGGCGACCTGCGCTCCGAGCTCATCCGCATCGGGCTCGAGCTCGCGCGCGCCGCGGGGGGCAGCGGCATCTCGGTGCGCGAGGCGGCGCGGCGGGCCGAGGTCTCCCCGAACGCGGTCTACCGCCACTTCGCCGACCTCACGACGTATGTCGCCGGGGTGCGCGGGGCCGTCCTGTCGGAGGTGGCCGCGCGCATGGCGCCCCGTTCGGATCAGCCCCCCTCGCCCCGTCAGCAGCTGCGCGACGTCGGCATCGCCTACATCTCCTTCGCGCTCGACGAGCCGGGCTGGTTCGATCTGGCCTTCGGCCACATCCAGCCCGACCCGGCGACACCGGCCCCGCCGTTCGTGCGACTCTCGTCGGCGCTCGACGCCCTCGCCGAGGCCGAAGGGTGGCGAAAGCAGGCTCGATCGGGGGCGGAGTGGCCCTGCTGGGCCGCCGTGCACGGTTTCGCCCTGCTTTCGACCCGCGGACCGCTGCGCACCACACCGCGCGCGCAGCTCGACACGCTGGCAGCCGCGACGGTCGACGCCATCATCGACGGACTGCGGACCCGCGCATCCGCCCTCGACCCCTCCGCACGGCCATAGGGTGAGCGCGTGAGCGCATCCATCCCCACCCGCGAACGCCTCGTCGTCGCGATCGCCGCGCTGGCCTCGACGGTAGCCTTCCTCGACGGCACGATCGTCACCGTCGCCCTCCCCGCCATCGAGCGCGAGCTCGGCGGCGGCCTCACCCTGCAGCAGTGGACCGTCGACGCGTACCTGCTCACCCTGGGCGCCCTGATCCTGGTCGCCGGGTCGGTCAGCGACGCATTCGGTCGCGTGCTGGTGCTGCGCATCGGCCTCATCGGATTCGGCGTGGCCTCCCTCGCCGTCGGACTCGCCCCCGATCCGCTGGTGCTCGTGATCGCGCGCGGCCTGCAGGGCGCGGCCGGTGCGTTCCTGGTGCCCAGCTCCCTCGCCCTCATCACCTCCCAGATCGCCCACGACCGTCAGGCTCGCGCCATCGGCCTGTGGACCGCGCTGACCACGAGCGCGATGCTCGCCGGCCCTGTGCTCGGCGGCCTCTTCGTCGACTTCCTCTCGTGGCGCTGGGCGTTTCTCATCAATGTGCTTCCGATCGCGATCACGCTGTGGCTCCTCGCCCGCTTCGACGGTGCGGAGCACCGCGATCCGGATGCCGGGGTCGACGTCTTCAGCGCCGTCCTGTGTGCGGCGGGACTCGGCGGCATCGTGTTCGCGCTCGTCGAGCAGCCGACGCTCGGCTGGGGCCACCCCGGCGTGTGGGTCACGGGACTCGCGGGTGCCGCACTGACGGTCGTGTTCGTGCTCCGCCAGCGCACGACGCGGCATCCCCTCCTGCCCCTGTCGCTGCTGCGCATCCGCACGTTCTCGGCCGGCAACCTCGCCACCCTCTTCATCTATGCCGCCCTCACGCTCAACGGCTTCGTCGTCGGGGTCTATCTGCAGCAGGGCGCCGGACTGTCGGCCACCCTCGCCGGGCTCGCCGGCCTTCCGACGACGGTCCTGCTGATCGCGCTGAGCCCCTCGATGGGGGCACTGTCGAGCCGGTGGGGGGCACGTCTGTTCATGACGGTCGGGCCGCTCGTGATGGCCGGCGGCGCCCTGCTGCTGCTCCTGGTCGGCGAGCGCTTCGACTACTGGTGGCAGGTGCTTCCGGGCATGCTCGTGCTCGGTATCGGGCTCGGCATCACCGTCTCGCCGCTGACGGCTGCGATTCTCGGTTCTGTGCCGTCCGACCGGTCCGGGATCGCTTCGGCGATCAACAATGCCGTCGCCCGCATCGCCGGATTGCTGTCGGTGGCGCTCCTCGGCACGATCGCCGGCGGTGCGCTCGACCTCGACGGCTTCCACCGCGCCGCGATCGCCACCGCCGCGATGCTCGTCGCCGGCGGGGTGATCTCCTTCCTCGGGGTGCGCGAGACCCCCGCGCACGCGCACGTTTTGAGAGACTGAGGCCATGAGCGTGATCGAGAACTCCAAACTCACCGTCGTCGGCGCGGGCGCAGTCGGATCCAGCGTCGCCTACGCCGCCCTGATCCGCGGCTCGGCCCGCCATGTCGCGCTGTACGACATCGCCGCCGAGAAGACCGAGGCCGAGGTGCTCGATCTCGCCCACGGCGCCCAGTTCACCGGATCGAGCGACATCATCGGCGGGGCCGACATCTCGGTCGCGAAGGGATCGCACGTGGTGGTGATCACCGCCGGAGCCAAGCAGAAGCCCGGGCAGACCCGCATCGAGCTGGCCGGGGTCAACGCCAGCATCCTGAAGTCGATGATGCCGCAGCTGCTCGAGGTCGCCCCGGATGCCGTGTTCGTCATCGTCACGAACCCCTGCGACGTGCTCACCGTGCTCGCCCAGGAGGCGACCGACCTGCCCTACGAGCGCATCTTCGCCTCCGGAACGGTGCTCGACACGTCGCGACTGCGGTGGAAGATCGCCCAGCGCGCGGGGGTGTCGATCTCGAGCGTTCATGCCTACATCGTCGGCGAGCACGGCGACACCGAGTTCCCCCTGTGGTCGCACGCCACCATCGGCACGGTGCCGATCCTCGACTGGGTGCCGTTGGACGGTCAGCCGAAGTTCACGACCGAAGAGCTCGACCAGATCGCCGTCGACGTGCGCGATGCCGCCTACAAGGTGATCCAGGGCAAGGGCGCCACCAACTATGCGATCGGCCTGTCGAGCGCGCGCATCGTCGAGGCGATCCTGCAGGACGAGCACGCGGTGATGCCGGTCTCGACCGTGCTCGACGACTTCCACGGCGTGTCGGGCGTGGCCCTGTCGGTGCCGTCGATCGTGAGCAGCCGCGGTGCGGTTCCGATCCGGGAGACGACGTTCTCCGACGGCGAGCTGGGTCTGCTGCGCCACTCCGCCGACGCGCTGCGGGAGGTCGCCGACTCCCTGCGCTGAGCGCGCCGCGTTTCGTCTCGTCGGGCTCTCCGGTCGTTGAGCGAGCGCAGCGAGACGAAACGCGGCTCCGCCTACGCCGGCGCGTCGTGCAGGCGCCCCTGGACATACGCCTGGATGGCCAGCGCCGCCGCTCCCCGGCACCATTCGGTGTTGTCGCCGGAGGTCACCACGATGGGAGGCGTCGTTGCCCGCGGGTCGCGGTCGGCATGGATCCCCTCGTGGATGGCGTCCCCCGCCACGTGGGCGAGACCGACGCCTTCGCCGGCAAGGATGACATGCTGCGGCAGGGTGAGGTTGCAGATGGCGGCGATGAGGCGGCCCAGGCCGCGACCGGCCTCGTCGACGATCCGTCTGGCCGCCGGCTGACCGTCGGCGGCCAATTGCAGCACCGCGTCGTAGTCGAGGGTCTCGCCGAGCGCGTCGCTGGCACGCCGAGCCACGAAGTCGGAGTTGAGCAGACTCGTGGCACACCCGCGATGCCCGTCGGGACACATCGGACCCGAGGGGTCGATCGGCCAGTGTCCGACCAGCCCGATCCCGTAGTCGTCCGCGGTCACCAGCGCACCGTTGGCAACGAGCCCGAACCCGGTTCCCACACCGAGGGACACGACGGCGAACCGCAGGTCGTCGCGACCCTCCCCGAACCAGTGCTCGTACTCGGTGAAGGCGAGCACGTCGTTGTCGATGAGGGTGGGGATGCCGGTGGCTTCGGCCACCAGGCGCGCCAGCGGTACATCGTGCCAGCCGAGGAAGGGCGCGCGCACCACCTCGCTGCGATCACGCACGAGCGCACCCAACCCGATGCCGATCGCGCTCGGCGACCGGTCTGCGCGTACGCGCTCGACCTGCTCGGCGATCAGTGCCGCCACGGCGGTCGGGTCGCCGGCCTCCAGCGGGGCGGTGAGCGAGCGGAGGATCTGCCCTCGCAGGTTCGTGAGGGCCACCACCACCTCGCGCTCGCGCAGCTTGATCCCGACGAAGGTGGAGGCCTCGGCATCCACGTCGAGCAACTGGGTGGGACGCCCGACGCGTCCGTCGTTGTGCTCCCCCACCTCTCGCAGGATTCCGGACTGCAGGAGCGGGGCGCTCAACCGGCTGAGTGATCCGCGGGTGAGCCGAAGTCGCCGCGCGAGATCGGCGCGCGAGATCGGACCGCGGCGCAGCACCTCGATGGCGACCGGAAGCGACGCGTCTTCCGCCGACCATGATCGCTGACTCATCCCCCACCTCCCCGCGTTGCCGTGGTCAGCGCCACGCGCGTCGACCAGACTTCACTTTAGTTGCATGGTGGATCTTATTACGACCGAAACACGATCCTCGACCCCCTGTTGACGGCGGTATTTGTTTTGCTGTAGATCTATTTGTGCATCACAGCACACCCGATCATCGTCGAATCACCGCAGACCAATGGAGGTCACATGTCCGGTATCACCCATCGTTGGATCCGCGCGGGCGCCGTCGCCGCGGCCACCGCGCTCGCCCTCACGGGTCTGGCCTCGTGTTCGGCCGACGACCCCGAATCCCCCGCATCGGCCATCGGCGCCCCCGGAGCCACCGAAATCGCAGCAACGGTCACCTTCTGGCACGCGTACGGCGTGGACTCGACAGAGGTGTCCACGCTGCGAGAGGTCATCATCCCGAAGTTCAACGAGTCCTTCCCCGATGTCGAGGTCAAAGACGTTGCCGTTCCGTACGACGAACTGCACCAGAAGCTCGTCACCGCCGTCGCCGGTGACGTGCTGCCCGACCTGGTACGCGCCGATCTCGCCTGGGTTCCCGAGCTCGCCGATCTGGGTGTGCTCGTGCCCCTGAGCGCCGAGATGCCCGACTTCCAGGAGATCGCCGACCGCACCTACCCCGGAGTCCTCGCCACCAACAAGTGGAAGGGTGAGTACTACGGGCTGCCGCTGGACACCAACACTCGCGTCCAGCTCTACAACGCCGAAGCACTGGCCGCTGCCGGGATCGATGCGCCGCCGTCCACCGTCGACGAGCTGATGAGCATCGCTCCCGCCCTGAAGGAGAAGGGCACGTTCGCTTTCGCCGACAACGGCGCGAGTGGATGGAACGTGCTGCCCTGGATCTGGAGCGCCGGCGGCGAGATCACCGATGAGGACGTCACGAAGGCGTCGGGCTACCTCAACAGCGAGGCGTCGGTCGCCGGCGTGCAGACCTTCGTCGACCTCTACAGCGACGGCTTCATGCCCGACACGGTGCTCGGCGACTCGGGCGGGCTGTCGACGAGCGATGGACTCGCTCAGGGCGCCTACGCCACGATCCTCGACGGACCGTGGATGTGGCCGATCTTCGGATCCCAGTACCCCGACTTCGAGCTGAGCGCCGCGCAGGTTCCCGCAGGCGCGGGCGGCAGCATCAGCGTGGTGGGCGGCGAGGACATCGTGCTGACGAAGTCGTCGAAGAACAAGGCGGCCGCCGCGGAGTTCATGCGGTTCCTCCTCAGCGACTGGGCACAGATCGAGTTCTCCAAGATCGGTCAGATCTCGGTGCTCACCGGAGTCGCCCCGCAACTGGTCGAGCTCAACGCGTACTACGAGCAGTTCCTCATCCAGCTCGAGACGGCCAAGAACCGGCCCGCCACTCCCGCGTGGTCGCGCATCGACACGATCTTGCAGGACGAGATCCGCCTCGCCATCCGCGGCGACAAGACGGTGCGCGAAGCGCTGGACTCGGCGGCAACACAGGCCGACGAACTGCTCGCCGACTACGCGGACTGAGCGATGACGACGACCCAACGGCCCGAGGCGCGCGTGAGCGCGTCTCGGGCCCGGACCCCCCTCCGCCCCGCCGGCACCCGCAGCCGTATCGGTTGGGCCGGATACGCCTTCGTGCTCCCGGGCTTCGCCCTCTACGCCCTGGTGATGCTCTACCCGACCGTGCAGACCTTCCTCATGAGCCTGCGCGAGTGGAACATCGTGCCCGGCGCGGAGAGCCCGTGGGTGGGTCTCGAGAACTACGTGCGCGCCTTCGCCGACCCGGATCTGCAGGTAGCGCTGGTGAACGCCGTGGTCTACACCGCGGTGACGGTGCCGCTGCAGATCGTGATCGGCCTCGGCATCGCCGTGCTGCTGGACTCGAAGCTGCCCGGCCGCACGGTCTACCGCGTGCTCTTCTACCTGCCGGTGGTCACCAGTTGGGTCGTCGTCTCTCTGCTTTTCCAGTTCATCTTCTCCTCCGCCGAGACGGGGCTCGCCAACGCGCTCCTGATCGACGTCGCCCAGGTGCGGGAAGACCCGATCGCCTGGTTCCTCGAGCGATGGACCTCCTACGTCGCGATCTGCGCGCTGGGCGTGTGGAAGGGCCTGGGATGGGCGATGCTGATCTTCCTCGCCGCCCTCACCGGCGTGTCCCGTGAACTCCACGAAGCGGCAGCCCTCGACGGGGCCAATGCGTGGCAGCGGTTCCGCCACGTGTCGCTGCCCTCGATCCGCTCTGCCCTGGCGGTGGTCGTGATCCTGCTCGTGATCGGCGGGTTCAACGTGTTCATCTCGGTGCTGCTCATCACCGGCGGCGCCAACGACACTCAGGTCCCGCTGACGATGATGTACGACGAGGCGTTCCGCTTCCTCGACTTCGGCTACGGCAGCGCCATCTCCTTCAGCCTCACTCTGCTCGTACTCGCGCTGTCCGCGCTGCAGTACTGGTGGACCCGACGGAAGACGTCTCTCTGATGGTCACCTCACGCTCCCGCCTGTGGGCCAGCCGTGCCGTGCGCTACGCGATCCTCACGGTCCTCGCCGTGGTGCTCGTCTACCCGTTCCTGTTCATGATCGCCACGTCGTTCAAGACGCGCACGGCGAGCCTCGGCAACCCGTTCGAACTCTTCCCGAGCGATCCGACGATCGAGAACTACGCGCGGGCGCTCGGCGAGGAGAACTTCGGCCTCTACTTCCTCAACTCGGCCCTCGTGGCAACGGCCAGCACCTTCCTCATCGTGCTGCTCTCCTCGATGATGGCCTACGGATTCACGCGCTTCCGCTTCCCCGGGCGCAAGCTGCTGTTCGGACTCATCATCGCGGGACTCACGATCCCCACGATGATGCTGATCATCCCGCAGTTCATCCTCGCCAAAGACCTCGGCCTCCTGAACTCCCTCCCCGGCCTCGTGCCCTTCTACGTGGGCACCGCCCTGGGCTTCAACACCTTCCTCCTCAGCGGCTTCTTCGAGACCATCCCCCGGGAGCTCGACGAGGCGATGCTGATGGACGGCGCCGGAGCGTGGCGCCGGTACTTCCACCTCGCCCTGCCGCTGTCCAAGCCCGCCCTGGCGACGGTCGTCATCTTCTCGTTCCTCGGCTCGTGGGACGAGTTCGTCTGGGCCCTGACGGTGATCAACGATCCCGCCCAGCGCACCCTGCCCATCGCGATCGCCCTCTTCCACGGACAGCACTCCACCAACTGGGGTCTCGTGTTCGCCGCCTCGGTGATCGCGATCATCCCGGTCCTCATCGTCTACATCACCTTCCAGCGCTTCTTCGTCGCCGGAATCACCACAGGAGCAGTCAAGAGCTGATGTCACCGCACCTCATCCCCGAACGAACCTCGCACGCGCCCGGCGACGATGTGCGTCTGCTCATCGACGATCCGCTCGCCCATCGTGTGCTCGTGCACCATCTCGACCGCCTCGTCGCCGACGTCCCGATCCACAGCGGCGTGGCCGTCGTCACCGCGCCCGCCGTCGGCGGCTACGGCGCGACCGCGGTGGATGCCGGCGGCACACCCCTGGCATCCACGGCGTTCGATGTGCTCGCAGACCCGTTCGACCGGCCGCGGTACGGATTCGTCACGAAGATGGACGACACTTCCGTCATCGAAGAACTCACTCTGCTGTACCGGCGGCTCCACCTGTCGATCGCACAGTTCTATGACTGGGCGTACCGCCACTCCACGCTCCTTCCCCCTGCGGAGGATTACCTCGACCCGCTGGGACAGCCACGTTCCCTCCGCGTGATCGACGCCATTGCCGGAGCGCTCTCCGACCTCGGCACCGTGTCGCTGGGGTACTCGGCGGTGTACGCGATCGGGTCCGACGAGATGGACGAGTGGGCGCCCCAGATCCTGCGCCGCGAGGACGGGGAGCCCTACCGGCTGGGCGACGACTTCCTCGTGCTGGTCGACCCGGGCGACCCGCAGTGGCTCGCCCACTACACCGACCAACTGCGCCAGGTGCTCCAGAGCACTCGCCTCGAAGGATTCCACCTCGACCAGTACGGCTGGCCGAAGTACGCCCGGACGGGCGATCGACGCGTGGATGTGGCGGAATCGTTCGTCACCATGCTCGCGGCGGTGCGCGAGGCGACGCCCGACGCGAGATTCATGTTCAACAACGTGAACGACTTCGGAACCCGTCAGACCGCAGGTGCCGCACAGGATGCCTCGTACATCGAAGTCTGGTCGCCGCACGACACCCTGCAGGATCTCGCCGACCTCGTCTCTCGGACGCGCGCGCTACGCCCCGAGCACCCACCGATCATCTCTGCCTACCTGTCGTGTTTCGCCGCCGGTGAGGCCGGCGGTGTGGAGGCGGCGCACTGTGCGATGGCGGCGATCTTCGCCAGCGGAGGCACGCACCTGCTCCTCGGCGACGGATCGAACGCGTTGACCGACCCCTACTATCCGCGCAACGCCCAGCTCACCCACGCCGCGGTCGACGCCCTGGTGCCCTGGTACGACTTCCTCGTGCGCTACGGCGACCTGCTGCTGCCGCCCGGTATCACCGAAGTCACCGAGTTCTACTGCGGCGGGATCAACGAGGACGTCGTGCTTTCCGCCGACGGGCACCGCGTGGCAACCAAGGCGGGTCCCGACAGCCTGTGGGTGCGGGTGTTCCGCACCGGCGACGGCTCCCACATCGTGCACGTCGTGAATCTCCTCGGAACCGAGGAGATTCACTGGGACCACGCCAAGTCGCCGGTGAGCGCCCTCCACGGCGCGACTCTCAAGGTCGCGACCGGGCTCGCACCCGCCGGCGCCGCCTGGGCCAGCCCCGACGACCCCGATCTCCACCCGCTCGACGGTCGGGATGCCGGCAGCGCCGCCCAGTCCGACGCGCTCAGCGCAGGCCAGGAGCACCGGGAGTTCGCCCTGCCGCCCCTGGGCCGCTGGACCCTCGTCTGGCTCCCCGCCCACCACTCTCAGGAGACGAACCGATGACCACCGTGCAACCGTCCGTCCCGCTCCGGGGCGTGCGCCCCGGCGACCCCTGGTGGAAGGGGGCGGTCGTCTACCAGGTCTACCCGCGCAGTTTCTCCGATTCCGACGGCGACGGCGTCGGCGATCTGCGCGGCATCATCGAGCGCGTCGACCACTTGGCGCTGCTCGGGGTCGACGTCGTGTGGCTGTCGCCCGTCTATGCGTCTCCCCAGGACGACAACGGCTACGACATCAGCGACTACTTCGCGGTGCACCCGGCCTTCGGCACCCTCGACGACCTCGACGACCTCATCACGGCGCTCCACGCGCGCGGGATCCGCCTCATCATGGATCTGGTCGTCAACCACACCTCCGACGAGCACGCCTGGTTCCAGGAGTCACGCTCCTCGCTCGATAGCCCCAAACGCGATTGGTACATCTGGCGCGACCCGCGCGACGGGCGGGAACCGAACAACTGGGGATCGTTCTTCTCCGGGCCGGCGTGGGATCTCGACGCCCAGACGGGCCAGTACTACCTGCACCTCTTCTCGCCCAAGCAGCCGGACCTCAACTGGGAGAACCCTGCGGTGCGGGCGGAGATCCACCGCATGATGAACTGGTGGCTCGATCGGGGCGTCGACGGATTCCGCATGGACGTCATCAGCTTCATCTCGAAGCCTCACGACCTTCCCGACGGGCCGGTGTCGGGCACCGGCTTCGGCGACGGCATGTCACTCTACGGTTCCGGACCGCGCATCCACGAGTTTCTGCAGGAGATGCACCGCGAGGTGTTCACCGGTCGCCCCGAACACGTGCTCACCGTCGGGGAGATGGTGGATGTGACGCCCGAGGGGGCACGGCTGTACACCGACCCCGCGCGGCGCGAGCTCGACATGGTCTTCCACTTCGATCATGTCGCGCTCGACCATGGCCCGAACGGCAAGTTCTCACCCGGACGACACGATCTGGTGGCGCTCAAGGGGGTCTTCGCCCGGTGGCAGACCGAGCTCGCCGATACGGGGTGGAACAGCCTGTACTGGAACAACCACGATCAGCCGCGCGTGGTGTCGCGTTTCGGCGACGACGGCGAGCACTGGCGGGCCTCGGCGACAGCCCTCGCCACCGTCCTGCACCTCATGCGCGGCACTCCGTACATCTATCAGGGCGAGGAGATCGGCATGACCAACATGCCGTTCTCCGCGATCGAGCAGCTGCGCGACATCGAAAGCCTCAACCACTTCCGCGAGGTCACCCGTGGCACCGGTGCCGAGGATGCCGACGACGTGCTCGCCGGCATCGTGCGCACGGGTCGCGACAACGCGCGAACCCCGGTGCAATGGGACGACTCACCCGGCGCCGGCTTCACCTCCGGTGACCCCTGGATCGCCGTCAACCCGAACCATCGGTGGCTCAACGCCGCTGCGCAGTACGACGATCCCGCCTCGGTGTTCTCGTGGTACCGGCGTCTCATCGAGCTCCGCCATACCTCGCCACTGGTCGTCGACGGGCGTTTCGCGCATCTCGCGCCCGACGACCCGCAACTGTTCGCCTACACCCGCACGCTCGGCGCCGAGCAGCTTCTCGTGGTCGCCAACCTGTCGGGGCGGAGCGCGAGCGTTCCCGACGATCTATGCGCGGCGTGGTCCGGCACCCGCCGCATCCTGGGCAACCTGCATGACGCTGGACCGCTCCCCGCAGATCTGGAACCGTGGGAGGTCGTCGTCCTGGCCCGGTGACCCGCGCACGCCGGTGTCGGCGCCCCGTCCTACGCTGGGGGGATGGCATCCCGACGACCGGCGACGACGGCGGCCTTCCGCTGCACCGAATGTGGATGGACCGCCTCGAAGTGGGTCGGTCGCTGCGGCGAATGCCAGCAGTGGGGCACCGTGGTGGAAGCGGCGACGCAGACCGGCATCGTCCACGCGGTCACCGCGACCACACCCGCGCGGTCGGCCCAGCCCATCACCACCATCGACACCAGCGAGACGCCGCGTCGCACGAGCGGCGTGGGTGAATTCGATCGGGTGCTCGGCGGAGGCGTCGTGCCGGGCGCCGCCATTCTCCTGTCCGGCGAGCCGGGTGTCGGCAAGTCGACACTGCTGCTCGAAGTGGCCGCCCAGAGCGCCAGAGCGGGCCGCCGGGTGCTGTACGCGAGCGCGGAGGAGTCGCTCGGCCAGGTTCGGCTGCGCGCCGAGCGCACCGGGGCCCTCCACGACGAGCTGTATCTGGCGAGCGAGACCGACCTCGCCACCATCCTCGGGCACATCGACCAGGTGCGGCCCGAGCTCCTCATCGTCGACTCGGTGCAGACCGTGTCCTCCGCGCTGTCCGACGGCGTCGCGGGCCACCCCAGTCAGGTGCGCGAGGTGGCATCCACGTTGATCCGCGTGGCGAAGGAACGTGACCTCCCCGTCATCATCGTCGGCCACGTCACCAAAGACGGGTCGATCGCCGGGCCGCGCATCCTCGAACACCTCGTGGATGTCGTCTGTCACTTCGAGGGCGACCGGCAGACGTCGCTGCGCTTCGTGCGTGCCCTGAAGAACCGATTCGGCGCCACCGACGAGGTGGGGTGCTTCGACATGACCGGAGACGGCATCGCCGAGGTCCCCGACCCCAGCAGCCTGTTCCTCGGTCACGGCTCGCGCCAGCCGGGCTCGTGCGTGACGATCGCCCTGGAGGGCCGGCGTGCACTGCCGGTAGAGGTGCAGGCTCTGACGATCCACACGCAGGCACCCAACCCCCGCCGCATCGTCAGCGGCGTCGACTCGGCGCGCGTCGCCATGATCCTGGCCGTACTGGAGCGGCGGGCGAAGGTGCCCGTCTCGACGCAGGACGTCTACGTGTCCACGGTCGGCGGGGTGCGCCTGACCGAGCCGGCAGCCGATCTCGCCATCGCCCTGGCCGTCGCATCGGCCGTCCGCGAACGGGCGAATCCGGAACGGCTGGTCGCCGTGGGCGAGTTGAGTCTGTCGGGCGAGATCCGTCCGGTCACCCAGCATGCCCAGCGCCGCAGCGAAGCCGACCGCCTGGGCTACCGCACGATGATCGACACCTCGTCCAAGGATCTCGCCGGCGCCCTCGCCGACCTCACTCGGCACCACCGCCCCGACCCCGACGACGAGCCGGGGTTCTGATCGGCTCAGGCGTCGAGTGCGGCGATGATGTCGGCGGGCGTGGCCTGCATGGGGTGCGGTCCGGCGAGGTCGAACATCACCGTGGTGATCTCGTCACCGTGCACCCCCAGGAACGCGCGGAGCCACCCGGGAGAGTGGAGGCCGACGGCCGGCGGAAGCGCGGCCGGCTTGTGCGCGGCATCCGAGAACAGCAGCAGGGCGACCTGACCCGTCTGGGCGTCCCGGTAGGTCCACACCTCACCGGTGTCGAGCGGGTTGTCTCGCTGCGCGGGACGCATGAGCGGCACGACCGTCGGTCCGTGGCGGAGCGCGAAGGCGAGGGCGGCCATGTCCTGGGTCTGCAACGCGTCGGCGAGCTGAGGATTACGGAACTCCACCTGCGGTGCCTTCTTCTTGCCGCTCTTCTTCCCTGCCATGGGAACCAGCCTAGGAGGTCGCCGCAGTGGCATCCCGGAGGACGACGGGAGGGCAAAGAGATGGGCCCTCTCGAATTCCCCATTGGGGACTGGGATACTCGAGAGGGCCCTATGCTCACCATGGCCAAGATCCAGGATCGAGATCTCTGGGGTTTGATCTCGACTTGCGTTGCTGGGGACAACGTGGTTAGCCGAATGGGAGCTGACTACAGAATAGGCACATGTCGCCCGGCGTGGTGTCCACCATTCGGGGGACAATTCATGAGAATGTTCTCAGTTCGGGCTCGAGACGGACCTTTCGACGAGCATTTTGCCGATTTCGGCCGTCTGGCCGCGTCAGCGGAGCCGGAACTGTCGCCCCTCCGACTCGATGCCGCCGATGGCGACGATGAGGTTGTAGTAGCCCGGCAGCGCTCTGGGCCGGTCACCCTTGCACGTGTCGACGGATGATCGGGTGCGGTCCCACGTGAGCGGCTCCACAGTGGAGACCGTCGCTCCCGGCTCGAGCTGCACGATCTGGTCACTCGATTTGGTCTGACAGTCGGTCGAACGCCACCAGGTATCCGTTCCGCTCTCGATCACGAACGACTGCCTCGCCGTGCCCACATTCATCACGCACGGCTCATCCCCCTCGTTCACCAGCGTGATCGACAGTTTCGGCTTCTCTCCCGAGGAGTAGGAGGTCTTGTCGGTCTCGGCAGTCACCGACACGTCGCCCGAGGTGCACACCGCCAGCGTGGCCGACGGGTCGGGGGTCGCCGGCGGATCGGTCGTCGGCGTCTGCTCGTCAGGAGCCTCGGTCTGGTCACCGTCGGGGTCTGCGGCAGCGGATGACGACGGAGCCGACGAAGGATCGGGCTCCCCGCTCGCATCGGGCGACGACGACGACGTGGCGGAAGGTGCGGGAGCCGCTCCGGTGGATGCCGCGCCGCGCCACGGCTGCCAGATGGCGAGCGCGATCCCGGCGACGATCAACAGGAACACCAGCGCCACGGCCAGACGCCGGCGCCGATAGACGGCCGGGGTCGGGCGGCGATGGGGAGCGGACGGCACCCCACCAGGCTATGTCGGTTCGGCGTGGCGCGCCGGTGACGCGCCCGGCCGCTGCGCGGCCGGAGCCTGTCAGGACGCGAGGGTCTTCAGCATCCGGGTGTTGCCGAGGGTGTTGGGCTTGACGTGGGCCAGATCGAGGAACTCCGCGACGCCCTCGTCGGGGCTCCGCAGCAGCTGCGAGTACACGTCGGCCTCGACGATCTGTTCGCCGATGGGGGTGAACCCACGGCGACGGAAGAACTCGACCTCGAACGTGAGGCAGAACAGGCGGCTCAGCCCGAGATCGCGGGCGCGCTGCTCGAGAACCTCCACGATCGCTCCGCCGACGCCGCGATGCAGCCACCCTTCGGCCACGATCAGCGTGCGGATCTCGCCGAGGTCTTCCCACATGACGTGCAGCGCGCCGCAGCCGATGAGTTCACCGGCGTGCTCGGCGACGACGAACTCCTGCACGGCCTCGAACAGCGTCACCGGCTCCTTGCCCAGCAGGATCCGTCGCTGCACCCAGGGGTCGAGGAGCGAGAGGATGCCGCGCACGTCACTGGTCTTGGCCGGACGCACCGAGTAGTCGCGGGGTGCTGTGGTCACCGCACCACTGTATTCGCGTTGCCCCCTACGCTGGTGTGGGACCTGCGTGGGTGGGCGCCGGCGTTGCTGTGGGAAGGGGCCGCGGGGTGAGTGTGCTGCGTGACTACGCCGCGGAGGTGTCGAGGCCGACGCTGGACTTCGACGCGCCGTTCGACGATGCGCTCCCCCCGACTCGCTACGACGAGATGGTCGACGACTCCGGCGACCTCCGCTCGGGATGGAAGACGCTGGCCACCCGCGCGCTTGCCTTGACCTCCGACGACCTCCAGCGGGTGGGAGGCGAGATCACCCGGTTCCTCGCCGATGACGGCGTCTCGTACATGCGGGGCGACAGCGGTGTGGAGCCGTGGCAGCTCGATCCGATGCCCTTGGTCGTCGACGCGGCGTCGTGGGCGCGCCTGGACGTCGGACTCGCCCAGCGCGCAGAACTGCTCAATGCCGTGCTGGTCGATCTCTACGGCCCGCAGAGCCTGCTGCGCGAGCGGATCGTCCCCTCCGCGGTGGTCTACGGCCACTCCGGGTTCGTGCGACCCATGGGGCGAACGAGCGCGTTCGACCCCCATCCGCTGCTGCTGTCGGCATCCGATCTGGGTCGCTCGGCGGACGGCGAGTGGCACGTATTGGCTGATCGGGTGCAGGCGCCGTCGGGTCTCGGCTTCGCGGCGGAGAACCGGCGCGTGCTGTCGCAGGTTCTTCCCGACCTCTACCAGGAGGGCGATCTGCACCGCCTGGAGCCGTACCTGGCGGCCGTGCGTGCCGCCCTGCTCTCCAGCGCGACGGCGCACCGTGATGCGTCCGGTTCACGAAGCGACCCGCGCATCGTCATCCTCTCTCCCGGAACCCTTTCGGAGACGGCGTTCGATCAGGCGTTCCTGGCCGGGGCGCTCGGCTTCCCGCTCGTGCAGGGCAGCGACCTCGTCGTGCACGAGGGCTGGGTGTGGATGAAGCCGTCGGGGTGGCCGGCCACCCGGCCCACCGAACGCATCGACGTCATCATCCGCCGCGTGGATGCCGCGTGGTGCGATCCGCTCGAACTGCGCGCGGATTCGCGTCTGGGTGTCGCCGGGCTCGCCGAGGCGGCCCGGCGCGGTCGGGTGCGCCTGGTCAACGGGCTCGGCGCCGGAGTGCTGGAGAACCCCGCCCTCATGCCCTACCTCGGGGCAGCGTGCGAGCACCTGCTGGGAGAACAGTTGCGCATCCCGTCGGTCACGACGTGGTGGTGCGGCGATCCCCACGCTTTCGCGGCCGTGCGGCAGAGGGTCGCCGACGGCGACCCATCGCTGTTCGTGCGCCTCATCGACGAGCCTCGCAAATCGCTGGCCGGACTGACCCGCGACCAACTCCTGACCCGCCTCGATGCCGCACCGCACCGCTACGTCGGGCAGGACGTGCTTCCCCTCTCGCAGGCACCCGTGTGGAGCGCGCCCGGACGGGTGGCCCCTCGCGCGATGACGCTGCGCACGTTCACGTTGCGATACGGATCGTCCTACCGCCCGCTGGTCGGCGGGCTCGCCACGGTGCGCGAGAGCCCCGAGTCCACGCCCACCACGAAGGACGTGTGGGTGCTCAAGGCCGCGGAGAGCGATGCCGACCAGGGCCTCGCCGAGATCCACGCACCGGAGACCTCTCGTACCGTCCCGACGCTGGCGCCGCGTGCACTGTCGGACATGTTCTGGATCGGCCGCTACGCCGAACGCACCGAGGATCTGCTCCGCCTGCTGCTCACCACGCAGGCCGAGTTCGACCAGCCAGGTGTCACGGCGGGCAACGACCGCAGCGCGCGCGTGCTCCTGGCTGCGCTGCACCGCTTGGCCGAGTCTCGCTGGGAGGACCCGGAAGCAGAGTTCCGCTCGCTGCTGCTCGACACCGCACGCGCCGGCTCGGCCGCCCACTCGATCTCTCGCCTGCGCGACGCGATGGAAGGTGTGCGCGACCAGCTCTCCGGAGACACGTGGCGCGTGTTCTCCAACATCGAGCGTGCCGCCCGCGCCCTGCGCGTCTCCCCCCACCCGCACCGCACCGCCGAGTCCGCCGGCCGCATGCTCGCAGCGATCCTGTCGCTGTACGGTGTGACGGCCAACATGATCCGCGACAGCGGATGGCACATGATCGGCGCCGGACGCCACCTCGAGCGGGGACTGCAACTGTGCCAGCTGCTGGCGGTGGGCGCCACCGAACGCCGCGATCTGCGCGGCGACCGCGAAGTGCTCGAAGCACTCCTGCGCGCGTCCGAGAGCGTCGTGACCTACCGTCGGCGCTACCGCGGTTCTACCCGCACCGCCGATGTACTCGACCTCCTGTTGCTCGACCCGGACAACCCGCGGTCGCTGCGCTTCGCACTGGCCGAGACGCGCCGACACCTCGCACAACTGCCGTCGTCGACCGGGTCGAGCCGTCCGGAGCGTCTGCTGGAACACCTCGAGACCGAACTGGACCAGACGGATGTCGCCGAGCTGTCGACCGTGGCCGGCGGACAGCGCCCCCGGCTGGCCGCCTACCTGGAGGATGTCATTGCGCAGCTGGAGCAGTTGGCCGGCGCGGTCACCGAGCTGCACTTCGAGAGCGGCCCTCCGCCGATGTCGCTGTCGGAGCTCTCGCTGGTGGAGCTGATGGAGACGCGCTCGTGAAGCACTATCGCGTGTGGCATCGCACCGCCTACACCTATGCCGAGCCCGTGCACGACAGCGTGGGCCAGTTCCACCTCGTGCCGAGAACCCTGCCGTGGCAGCGGGTGACCGCCTCGGAGGTGGTCGTCGACCCGCTGCCGGGCGATCTCGCCCCCGACATCGACTACTTCGGCAACGCCTCGACCTACTTCCACCTCACCCAGTCGCACTCCGCGCTGACCATCGAGTCGACGAGCACGGTCGCCGTCGACACTCCCGCCTACGACAATGCGGCCCTCGGCCTCCCGTGGGAGCGTGCGCGTCCGCTCGTCCACCCGGACGAGGACGGCGCGTGGCGTGCTGCCGAGTTCGCGCTCGAGTCGCCCCGTGCGCGCCACGTGCCCGAGGCGACCGAGTACGCGGCCGCGTCGTTGACCCCCGGACGCCCGATCGGCGAGGCGGCCACCGATCTCATGCAGCGGATCTTCCGCGATTTCGACTACGACTCGACCGCCACCACCGTCACCAGCACGGTCGCCGACGCGATGCGCGCCCGCGCCGGGGTGTGCCAGGACTTCGCGCACGTGGCGCTGGCTTGTCTGCGCGCCCACGGCGTGGCGGCACGCTACGTGTCGGGCTATCTCGCCACCCAGCCGCCGCCCGGCAGGGAACGGGTGTTCGGCGCCGACGCATCGCACGCCTGGATCGCGGTGTGGTTGCCCGGCACCGACCAATGGCTGGCCGTCGATCCCACGAACAACCAGTGGGCAGGCGACCGGTACGTGACAGTGGCCTGGGGTCGGGACTACGGTGACGTGTCGCCCGTGAAGGGCATCATCTACACCGAGGCGAAGACCTCGACGCTGCGAGTGTCGGTCGACGTGGCGCCGCTGGAGCCCGCGGTCGCCGAGGTGACGGCATCCTCCTAGCCTGGGCGACTACGATCGCTGGGTGCCCTCCCCCACTCCCGCGCTCCGACGGGGCCGCTCCGGCGCGTCGCTCAGCCGGCGTGAGCAGGCACGGCGGCGACGACTCTACGCGCGGTGTCGCGCCGGAGCTCTGGCGGTCGCGGTGGTGCTCGTGGGAGCGACGGTCGCCGGCATCGCGGCGCTCACCCGGCACCCGGCATCCGCTGACGACCTGACCGTCGCCGTCGTTCCGGGGCTCTCCGAGAGCGTCACCGCGGCCGCCTCGACGACGATCGAGGGTGCGCGGGAAGCGGCTGTGGCCAGCGCGCAGCGCGTCCTGAAACGGTACTCCGACGCGTCACGCGATACCGAGGACGCGTTGTACGAGGCCGCCGCCGCGCTCGAGACGGCTGATCCAGCAGATGTCGCAGCCCTGCTGGCGTCGACCGCGTCCGCCCGTGCCGCGGTGATCGCCGATGCGCGCGCCTATCGGAAGAGCCTGGCGAAGGACTCGGCGACGACGAACACACAACCCACCGGCGGCGACGTCGACGCGCAACTGTCGTACCTGATGGAGCATGTCTTCGACTACAACAGCGACCAGTGGGGCGACTACAACCCGTACGGCGGCGACTGCACCAACTTCGCGAGCCAGGGTCTGCTGGCCCGCGGATGGCAGATCGACGACACGTGGTACTCCCACGGGGGAATGTGGACGGCGTCGAAGCCGTGGATCGCCACCGCCGCGATGGCGGCGTACTTCGACGGGCTCGGGTTGTCGTCCTCGACGCAGGACGACCTCGACCGGGTGCGGGTGGGAGACATCGGCCTGTTCGACTGGGGCGAGACCGGCGCCGGCTACGACCACACGATGACCGTCTCACGCGTCGAGTACACGTCCGACGGCCCGACCATCTCCTTCGTCAGCCACAACCACGACGGCAAGTACCGCGAGCTGCAGGAGACCCTGTACACCGAGCACACCGACTCGACGGCGCGGATCTACCACATTCCCTGATCCGGAGCCGGATGCCGGGCACGAGCCGCCGGATGCCGGCGCCCCGGCATCCGGTCAGCCGGTGACGTCCGCCAGGTCGACGATGAACGTCTCGCGCCGCCCGTCGGGAGTGGTGACATCGATGGAGGTTTCGCCCTCTCCGCCGGCGAAGACCCGCATGACCAGTCCGTCGAGGTAGTCGTAGTCGGGCCGGTCCACCCGCGCGCCCCAGGGGATCACACTCCCCGGCCGTACGTACAGCGGCAGAGAGTCGAAGCCGTGCTGCTCCCGCAGCCACCGGCCGCCGCTGACCTTCTCCCCCGTGAGCAGGCTGGTCCAGGTTCCCTCGGGAAGGTAGAAGTCCACCACGCCGTCGGTCGAGAAGACCGGAGCGACGAGCAGGCTCGGACCCAGCATGTACTGCCGGTCGAGGTGTCGGGCGGTCAGGTCGTCCGGAAACTCGAGCTGCATGGGTCGCATCACGGGGATGCCGTCCGCCGACGCGGCCAGGCCCACCTGGTACAGGTAGGGCATCAGTCGCATCTTCAGCTGCGCGAATCGGCGGGTGACCTCCACGGCCTCCTCGTCGAACGCCCACGGCACCCGGTACGAGTCGGAGCCGTGGAACCGACTGTGGCTGGAGAGCAGGCCGAAGGCGGTCCAGCGCTTGAAGACCGCCGGGTCGGGGGTGCCTTCGAAGCCCCCGATGTCGTGGCTCCAGTGCGCGAACCCGCTCATCGCGAGCGAGAGCCCGCCGCGCAGACTCTCGGCCATCGAGACGAACGTCGAGGTGCTGTCACCGCCCCAGTGCACGGGCATGGTCTGTCCGCCGGCGGTCGCGGAGCGCGCGAACAGCACGGCGTCGCCCTCGCCGCGCGCACCGACCAGCACGTCGTAGACGGCACGGTTGTACAGCTGCGTGTAGAGGTTGTGCATGCGCGACGGATCCGACCCGTCGTACCAGACCACGTCGGTGGGGATCCGCTCGCCGAAGTCGGTCTTGAAGCAGTCCACGCCCTGCTCGGTGAGTCGGCGCAGGTAACCCTGGAACCACTCGGTCGCCGCCGGGTTGGTGAAGTCCACGAGACCCATCCCGGCTTGCCAGAGGTCCCACTGCCACACCGACCCGTCGGCCCGCCGCACCAGGTAGCCGCGCTCGGCGGCTTCGGCGAACAGGGGCGAGCGCTGTCCGATGTACGGGTTGATCCATACCGAGACGCGCAGGTCACGCTCGTGAAGTCGAGCCAGCATCCCATCCGGGTCGGGGAAGACCCGAGGGTCCCACTCGAAGTCGCACCAGTTGAACTCGCGCATCCAGAAGCAGTCGAAGTGGAACACGGACAGCGGCAGGTCGCGCTCGGCCATCCCCTCGATGAACGAGGTCACCGTGGCCTCGTCGTAATCGGTCGTGAACGACGTCGACAACCAGGGGCCGTACGACCAGGCGGGCACGGCCGGCGCGCGACCGCTCAGCGCCGTGTACCGGTTCAACACGTCGCGCGGCGTGGGGCCGGCCACGATGAAGTACTCGAGCGCTTCTCCGGCCACCGAGAACTGCACCCGTTCCACGGCCTCGGACCCGATCTCGAACGACACGTGACCGGGGTCGTTGACCAGCACACCATAGCCCGCCGAGGAGAGATAGAACGGCACGTTCTTGTAAGCCTGCTCACTGGAGGTGCCGCCGTCGGCGTTCCAGATCTCCACGGACTGCCCGTTCTTCACGAGGGGTCCGAACCGCTCCCCGAGCCCGTAGATGGTCTCGCCCACGCCGAGCTCCAGCTGCTCGTGCACGAAGGCGCGCTCGTCGGGGACGCCGGTCTGCGCGCGCGCGTTGCCCACGATGCCGCGATCGACCGCCGCGTCGGCGGTGAGGGTGACATAGGCCTGCGACTTGGCCCCGCTCGCCGTCAGCGGGCGTCCGTCGATCTCGAACGCGAGCGACCACGGAGCTCCGGGTGTCACCCGCGCGGTGAGCGGCCCCGACGTCAACGTGCCGCCGTCCGGACCGACGGCGACCACGCCCGCGCCCCCGGTCGCACCGGGCAGGTCGAAGCCGCCGTGCCAGGGGCGGCCCTCGTGGTGGGCGATGCGCACCCGGATGACGCCTGCCAACGGTGAGGACAGCGTCACGGTGAGCGCGGGTCGATTCAGCGTCGCGCCGCGACCGGAGATCACCGCGGTGGGAGCGGTGATCTGCAGCGCTTCACCGTCCGGGGTGTCGTCGGTGCGCTCGATGTCGTAGGCCTCCTGCGCGTACAGCGCCGTGACGCCGGGACGCACCTGCCAGAAACCATCCGTGAACTTCATTGTGTGACTGCTCCTGCCGTCGTGGCGTGAGTGAGAGGTGGTGGGTAGGGAAGGGGTCAGGGGAGAGAAGCGATTCGATTTCGAAGCGCTTCGACACGCGGCATGGAATCAGGCTACCGTGCATGGCATCCGGGTGGACTCAGCTCCGCGGAGCGGGCGCGACGGATCCGCGCGACAGATAGGTGGGGGCGATCAGATGGAGCTTGACCTCGGGCGGCTCCGGGCTCAGGCTCTGCAGGGCCAGTTCGACCGCCAGTTCGCACGAGGCTTCCGGGATGAGCGGGATGACATCGATCCCCACCGGGAGGAGCGCTGCCGCATCGAACGAGGTGCCCACGGAGATGACGGACATGTCGTCGGGAATGCGCCGGCCCCGCTCGGCCAACCGCGCGAGCACCATCAGGTGGACGTCGTCTGCGGCGTGCAGCACGAGGCCCGTGACTCCGCTGTCGATCAGGTCGTCGACCGCTGCACGCACGGCATCGGCACTCGAGGCACGATCTCCCGACGAGAAGAAGCGCGCGTCGGCCTCACGCCGCGTGGCGCTGGCCTCGTACGCGCGCCGCACCCGCGGGGGGAAGTTGGACTTCTCATAGGCCACGACCGGCTGGCCGATGAGACCGAGAGAGCGGTGTCCGGCGTCGACGAGCGTGTCGACGGCCAGCGCCGCCGCCGCCTCGAAGTCGAGGTCGACGCAGACGAGCCCCTCGTGATCGTCGGGCACGCCGATGAAGATGGTGGGGGTGTCGATCTGTCGGGACAGGCCCACGCGCTCGTCGTGTGCTCCGACGTCGAGCACGAGGATCGCGTCGACGAGACCGCTCGCGGCCACCCGACTCATCCCCGCGGAGGCCTGCTCGTCGGTGAGGAGGAGGATGTCGTAGTCGTGGCGCCGCGCGGCCACCGACGCGGCCAGGACGAACGACATGTGCGTGGGGGCATGGGAGTCGCTGCGCAGAGGCTCGGTCAGGGCGAAGATCTGCGTGCGGCGACCGGCGAGCATGCGCGCTCCGGCGTTGGGGCTGTACCCCAGTTCACGCACCGCCGCCTGCACCCGCAAGCGGGTGTCCATCGATACCGGCCGCTTGCCGCTGAGCGCGTACGACACCGTGCTGATCGACACACCGGCGGCCTCGGCCACTTCGGTGATATTCGCCATGTCGACTCCATCGTCCGCGCCCGCCTCCGGTTAGTCGAAGCGCTTCGAAATATGCTACGCGGGAGGAGAAGCTCCCGGCAAGAGCTTTGTAGTAACTCCCAACAAAATACTACTGCCGGGCGCGCGCTCGCGACAGCAAAAGGGGTGGATACCCGTCGATATCCACCCCTTCTGGCTGTCTGAGCTGCGGCCGTCAGCCTCCGGCGACGATGTCGGGAGTCGCCGAGATCTCGCCGGCCACCCCGACGCCGATCGCGACCTTCTCGCCGCGCGGAGCACTCTCGAAAGTGAACGCTCCGGCGGCCACGTCGACCTTCACGTGGTCGCCGCTGTTGAGCTCCCCGTGGAGGATCTGCTCGCTGAGGCGGTCTTCGATCTCGCGCTGCATGGCACGACGGAGCGGGCGGGCTCCGAGAGTCGGGTCGAACCCGATCTCGATGAGCTTGTCCTTGGCGGCATCCGTCAGCTCCACCGTCATGTCACGGTCGAGCAGACGCTCGCTGAGGCGCTTGGTGAACAGCCCCACGATCTGGTGCAGTTCGGCCTTGTTCAGCTGCGGGAAGACGATGACGTCGTCGACGCGGTTGAGGAACTCGGGCTTGAAGTGGCGCTTCAGCTCCTCGTCGACCTTGCCCTTCATCCGCTCGTAGCTGGTCTGCGCGTTGCCCTCGACCTGGAACCCGACCGGGCCACCGGCGATCGCCGACGAACCGAGGTTGGTCGTCATGATGATCACGGTGTTCTTGAAGTCGACCACGCGGCCCTGACCGTCGGTGAGGCGACCCTCCTCGAGGATCTGCAGCAGCGAGTTGAAGATGTCGGGGTGGGCCTTCTCGATCTCGTCGAACAGCACCACCGAGAACGGCTTGCGACGCACCTTCTCGGTGAGCTGGCCGCCCTCTTCGAAGCCGACGAAGCCGGGAGGGGCACCGAACAGGCGCGAGACGGTGTGCTTCTCGCCGAACTCACTCATGTCGAGGGAGATGAGCGCGCTCTCGTCGTCGAACAGGAACTCGGCGAGCGCCTTGGCGAGCTCGGTCTTTCCCACGCCGGTCGGCCCGGCGAAGATGAACGATCCCGACGGACGCTTGGGGTCCTTGAGGCCCGCGCGCTGCCGACGGATCGTCTTCGACAGAGCGGCGATCGCCTCTTCCTGGCCGACGACGCGCTGGTGCAGCGCCTTCTCCATGAACATGAGGCGGCTGGTCTCTTCCTCGGTGAGCTTGAACACCGGGATGCCGGTAGCCTGCGCGAGCACCTCGGCGATCAGGCCTTCGTCGACCACCGCGTGCGAAGCGACGTCACCCGAGCGCCACTGCTTCTCCAGGCGCAACCGTTCGGCGAGCAGGCTCTTCTCCTCGTCGCGGAGGGCAGCGGCCTTCTCGAAGTCCTGCTCCTCGCTGGCGCGCTCCTTGTCTTCGCGCACCTTTGCGATCTTCTCGTCGAACTCGCGCAGCTCGGGCGGGCTCGACAGGATCGACAGACGCAGGCGTGCGCCGGCCTCGTCGATCAGGTCGATGGCCTTGTCGGGCAGGAAGCGGTCGGAGATGTAGCGGTCGGCGAGGTTGGCCGCCGCCACGATCGCACCGTCGGTGATCTGCACCTTGTGGTGGGCCTCGTAGCGGTCGCGCAGGCCCTTGAGGATGTTGATCGCATGGGGCAGCGACGGCTCGGCCACCTGGATGGGCTGGAACCGGCGCTCGAGCGCGGCATCCTTCTCGAAGTGCTTGCGGTACTCGTCGAGCGTCGTGGCACCGATCGTCTGGAGCTCACCGCGCGCCAGGAGCGGCTTCAGGATCGACGCGGCGTCGATGGCGCCCTCGGCCGCACCGGCACCCACGAGGGTGTGGATCTCGTCGATGAAGACGATGATGTCGCCGCGCGTGCGGATCTCCTTGGTGACCTTCTTCAGGCGCTCCTCGAAGTCTCCGCGGTAGCGGGAGCCGGCGATGAGCGAGCCGAGGTCGAGCGAGTAGACCTGCTTGTCCTTGAGCGTCTCGGGAACGTCGCCTTTGACGATCGCCTGGGCCAGGCCCTCGACGACCGCTGTCTTGCCGACACCGGGCTCGCCGATGAGGACGGGGTTGTTCTTGGAGCGGCGCGAGAGGATCTGCATGACCCGCTCGATCTCCTTCTCGCGACCGATCACGGGATCGAGCTTGTTGTCGCGGGCGGCCTGCGTGAGGTTGCGGCCGAACTGGTCGAGTACCGCGGACCCGCCCTGGGCGGCGGGCTGGTTCTGCTCGCCCGCACCGGCGGCGACGCCGGCGGTCTCCTTGCCCTGATAGCCGCTGAGGAGCTGGATGACCTGCTGGCGCACCTTGTTGAGATCGGCACCGAGCTTGACGAGCACCTGAGCGGCGACACCCTCGCCTTCGCGGATGAGGCCGAGCAGGATGTGCTCGGTGCCGATGTAGTTGTGACCCAGCTGCAGCGCCTCTCGCAACGACAGCTCGAGCACCTTCTTGGCGCGCGGGGTGAAGGGGATGTGGCCGGTCGGCTGCTGCTGCCCCTGGCCGATGATGTCCTGCACCTGCTCACGCACGGCATCCAACGAGATGCCCAGGCTCTCGAGCGCCTTGGCGGCGACACCCTCGCCCTCGTGAATGAGACCGAGCAGGATGTGCTCGGTGCCGATGTAGTTGTGGTTGAGCATCTTCGCCTCTTCTTGGGCGAGCACAACCACGCGACGGGCACGATCGGTGAATCTCTCGAACATCGTCCACTCCTCCGGGCGCGGGTCTTCTGCGCCTTACGAAAGACGATAACGACCCCGGGATGCCGGTATGCCCGTGTTCGCCGTCGGCGTGACGCCGCGGACGCGGCGCATAACTCAGGCAGATCGCCCGCCTCGCGACCCCGGGTGGCCGTTCGGACCGGATCTGCCTGAGTTGCGACCCCGGTCCGCCGACGCTTGACACGCGACAGCATCCGGCATATCGTTTTTCGATAACAACGATTATCGATATGGAGGATGCCATGGGCGCCCACACAGGCCGGACTGCGCGGCGCGGCGCACTCGTCGTCGCGCTGCTGATCGGCGGGCTGATCCTGCTGGGCGCCGCGATCACGGCGATCCCGCGGATCGGTCAGCTCTTCTCCGACTACTGGAACGGTCGCACGGGTCTGCTGACGGCGCGGGAGCCGCAGGTGCCGATTGCGGGCGAGATACCCGAGGTCGGCGGGGTGGACTACGCGGGCGCGCTGGTCTCGAGCGACGCTCCGCTGTTCGTGCCCCGCCTGCTGCAGGCCGTCGCCGAGGGCCTGGGCATCGCGGTGATCATCGCGGCGAGCCTGCTGATCGTGCTGCTGGCGGTGCGGCTGCTGCGGGGCCGGCCGTTCGCGCGGCTGCTCTCGTGGGGACTGGGAGCAGTCGGCGTGCTCGTGATCGCCGCCGCAGCGGTCGCACCCCAACTCGAGGCCCTCGCCGTCGGCATCGCCGTCGACGACCTCGGATACGCCGTGTACGGCGCCGAGCACGACGGCGTCCTCACCCCCGACGGACCCGACGCGCTCGAGCTGCCCCTGTGGGACGGGCTGTGGATCCTCGACCGCGTCGACCCGACGCTCCTGCTGCTGGGCATCGTGCTCGCCGTTCTCGGGCTGCTCGTCGCCGACGGCACGCGTCTGCAGCGCGACACGGAAGGGCTGGTGTGAGATGACCGCGAACATGTGGGTGATCGGACCGATCGTGTGGATCGTTGTGGCGGTGATCCTGGGACTGGTGATCGCGTTCGTCGCGGCGGCGCGCCGGGCCCGTCGCACCGGCGACCCGTCGCCTCTCGTGAGCGTGACGCTGTCGGTGTCGGCGCTGTGGGCGGCGGTCTGCGTTATCGCGGCGACCATCGTCGTGCTCACCACGCTGATGCAGGAAGACGTGCGCATCACCGTTCCGGTGCAGGAGTTCTGGCCGCAGCTGCCCGAGGGGACCGTGGTCGAGGGGCCCACCGCCACGCGCAGCGGCGGCGGCTTCGTCACCGCCGAGATCCTGGCCACCGGCCTGAGCACCGCCGTGCGGGTGTGCTGGGCGATCGGACAGGGGCTGGGGATCCTCGTGCCGGGAGTGATCGCGGCCCTGATCGCAATCGCCTGCTTCCAGCTGATCGCCGGTCGCACCTTCGCCCCGGTAGTCTCGCGCATGGCCTGGATCACGGCGGCCGTGGTCGCGGCCGGCGGTGTCGCCGCCCAGGTGCTGAATGATGTCGCAGGCACCATGGCGGCCGCCCAGATCCTCACGTGGAGCTCCGGGAGGTACGAAGAGGTCGCCGGCATCGAAGACGTGTTCCGCGCCTGGCTGCCCCGTGCCGGGTTCGAGATCACCTTCCCGTTCTGGCCGTTGGCGGCGGGCCTCGCCTTTGCCGCGCTGGCGATCATCCTCAGTCACGGATCGCGGCTCCAGCGCGACACCGAAGGTCTCGTATGACCCCCGCCGACGACGACGAGGTCACCGGCATCCACTGCCGGCTCGACGAGCTGCTCGCCGAACGCGGCATGACCCTCACGCGACTGTCGGAGATCGTGGGTGTGTCGGTGGTGAACCTGTCGATCCTCAAGAACGATCGCGCGCGCGCGATCCGCTACTCCACACTGTCGGCCATCTGCCGCGCCCTCGACTGCGAGATCGGCGATCTCCTCGTGCGCGCCGACTAAGCGCGACGGCCGCGCATCGGGCCGGTCCGGGTCAGGAAATGGGGATCGTGAGCCCGGGAAGGGTGTCGCCACCGAGGAAGGACAGCTGGGCGTCGCGAGACACCTCTCCCTCGATCGTGGCGATGGCCACGCGCGGGGCCATGTCCATGGTGCAGACCTGATCGGCGGCAACCTTGGCGAAGGTCACGACCACCGACGTCTCCGACTCCGCCACCGCCGCCTCCACGACCGGTGCGCACGACGACGAACCCCAGGTGAGCACGGCGACCACGCCGTCGTCGACCCAGCCCGCCGAGGGTGAGTACTCCTCGACATCCGATCCAGCGAAGGCCTCCAGCGAGGTCTCGCCGAAGACCTCGTCGAGAGTCACCTGGATGTCGAGACCGTCGGCGGCGTCCAGCCCCTCCGGAAGCATGACCAGCGTCCCGCGTGGCACGAGATCTCGCGTGCACGCCGCTGCCGGGTCGGTGCTCAGCGTCACCACGAGCACTCCGCTGTCGGCCACGGCGTCCTCGACGCGGGGCGCGCATCCCGGACTCGAGCTCCCCTGAGTGACGACGCCGACGGCCGCACCGCCCGCCAGCCAGGCGGCGCCGACGTCGAGGGAACCGCGGTCGGGTTCGGGCGCGGCCCCGGCCTGACTGCCCAGATCGGGGTCGGCGGCGTCTGTCGCGCAGCCGGTGAGGGCGACGGCGGCGAGCGCGAGGGCTCCGAGGGCAGAGGCGAGACGGCGGTGCATCGCGTTCCTTTCGCTGTGTGGGTGAGGGGCACCCACCCTGTCAGTGTCGCCGTAGCCGGCTCCGTCTCACTGCAGCGCAGAGGTGAGACGGGCGAGGTTGTCGAGCACGGTGGAACGCAGCGGCTGCTGCTTCCACTCCTCCAGCGTGAGCTCGCGGGAGTCGGCCCGGTACTGGTCTTCGACCTCCCGCAGCTGCGCGACGAACTCCTCCCCGCGCACGAGCATCGACATCTCGAGGTTGAGGCCGAACGAGCGCATGTCCATGTTGCTCGACCCGATCACGGCCACCTCGTCGTCGATCGACATCGACTTGGAGTGGAGGATGTAGGGCCGCTTGTACATCCAGATCTTCACCCCGGCTCGCAGCAGCGACTCGTAGTAGCTGCGTTGCGCGTGATAGACCATCGCCTGGTCGCCCTCTTCGGAGACGAACAGTTCGACATGGATGCCGCGCTGGCATGCCGTCTGGATCGCCGTCAGCAGTCCCTCGTCGGGCACGAAGTAGGGGCTGACGATGATGATCTTGTGCTGCGCGGCGAACAGCAGTCCCATGAAGAGCTTCAGGTTGTTCTGGAACTCGAATCCCGGCCCCGACGGGATCACCTGACAGTCGAGGTCACCGCTGCCGGCACGGACGGTGAACAGCTCGATCCCCTCGACGATCTCGTCGGTCTCGCTGAACCAGTCGCTGAGGAAGACGGCATTGATGGAGGCCACGACGGGGCCGTCGATGCGGGCCATCATGTCGACCCAGTGGAGACCGCGCTTGATGTTCTTGCGGAGGTTGTAGGTCGAGTCGGTGACGTTCTGCGAGCCGGTGAAGGCGACACGGCCGTCGACGACGAGGAGCTTGCGGTGGTTGCGCAGGTCGGGTCGCTGGTACTTGCCCTTCAGCGGCTGCACCGGAAGCATCACGTGCCACTGGGCACCCATCGCGTTCAGCCTGCGCACCGTGTCTTTGTAGAACGGCTTGCTGCGATTGGCCCAGTGGTCCATGAGCACCCGCACGACGACCCCCTTCGCGGCGACCTCTTCGAGGGCGCGGAAGAAGCCGTCCGTGGCGGCATCGGCCTGGAGGATGTAGAACTCCACGTGCACGTAGTCGGTGGCTTCGCGGATCGCCTCGGCCATGGCATCCAGGCTCTCCTGGTAGCCCGAGATCATCGTCGCGCCATTGTCGCCGGCAAGCGGCAGCGCGCCGAGGTTGCGGTTGAGTCGCACGAGGGAGCGGAACCACTCCGGCGCGTGCGGCCTGAGGGTGCCGAAGTCCAGCCCACGACTGGTCTCGCGGATGTCGTCGTTGATCTGCTGTTGCTTCTTGCGTCGCTTGCGCGGAAGCCGCGGGTTTCCGATGAGAAGGAACAGCAGCACACCGATGAAGGGAATGAAGTAGATGGCCAGCAGCCACGCCATGGCGGCGGTGGGTCGGCGGTTGCGCGGAATGATGATGATCGCGAGCACGCGGATGATGATGTCGACCACGAGGATGACGGGGACCCACCAGGTCCACGTCCAGTCGATGGTGATGCTCAGCACGGGCGCGCTCCCAGGGTTCCGATGCGCTCAGCGTATCGGGTGGCGGCGACCTCAGCGCGAGGCGGGATCTCCCTCGGTGACGGGAAGCCCCCGCTTGGCACGCTCTTCGGCCTCGATGCGCGAGTAGACGCGACGCTCGCTACGGTCCATCCGGAGGATCGACCTCAGGACGAAGATGAAAAGCCCGAGCACGACGACGGTGGGCGCGAGCGACCAGACGACGGCGGCCCAGTAATCGTTCGGCATGGATCCATCGTACGCGCTGGGTCGCGCACGGGGTCGTCTGATCGGCGCCTCCTGCACAGCCCGCGATTCTCGCTCCCGCGGGCCGCGGCCTGTGGATGACGGCGATTCGGGCAGCCGAGAGCCCGAGAGTCGAGGCATGACGACCATCGTGAAGGCCGCGGATGCGGCACAGTTTCTGGCCCTCGTTCCCCGCCTCCTCGGGTTCACGCCACGAAAGAGCGTGGTGATCGTCCCCATGAGCGGCCCGCGCAGTCTCGGCGGGATGCGACTGGACCTTCCCGCCGACACGGACGATCCGTGCGATCTGCTGGCGGCCACGGTGATCGGCATGGTGTGTCGCGTCACCAGTGCCGACGGGTTCCTGGCCGTGGTCTACACCGACGAGTCGGGCAGCACCTCGCTGCCCCGTGCTCAGCTGGCCGAGGCCCTGACCCGCGCCGCCGACGCCAGCGGACTGAGTGTGGTCGACGTGTTCGTCGTCGCCGCCGACGGGTGGGCCTCGCTCCTCGACGAGACTCCCGAGCGGCGACCTCTCTCCGAGCTCACGCTGACTGCTCCCCTCGGGCCCGAGCCGGCGCCGGGCGATCAGACCAGTGGAGCGCGACTTCCCGAGGCCTCGGCGGCCGACCGGCGCCGGGTCGGGGCAGCCCACCGGTCACTGGGCGATGCGCTGGCCGTGATCTGCGGCATCCCCAGCGACCGCACCCGCCAGGAACGCATCGATCCTTCGGCGCTGGCGGCCGCGTGCGAACTCGACGACCTCCCGAGGCTCTACGAGAAGGCCCTGGAGTGGGATCCCGACGACCTCGATCCCATGAACGTCGCGCTCGTCGGCTGGTGCCTCCAACGCCCGGCGCTGCGCGATGTCGCGCTCGTGCAATGGGCCAGCGATGCTCTCGGCGGCACCGAGGCGATGGCCGCGCAGCACCGCTGGGAGGACGGTGAGGAATACCCGGCCGATCTCGCATCGGTGATGTGGGGCGAGGGCGTGACCCCTGATCCCGACCGGCTCCAGCGCGCACTGCGTCTGACCCTCCACATCGCGGCGCGTACGGCACGGCGCCACAGGGCGGGTCTGCTCGCGGTGTCCGCGTGGCTGTCGTGGGCGCTCGGTCGATCCACCCACGCCGACCGCTTCGCCGAGATGGCGCTCGAGATCGACGAGGCGCACGGTCTTGCCGACATCGTCCGGTCGTTCGTCGCCGCCACCCACCTGCCCGACTGGGCCTTCCGGCGGGGGTGACGGGTGAACCTACTTGACGAGCGGGAAGAGGATCGTCTCGCGGATGCCCAGGCCGGTGATCGCCATCATGAGACGGTCGATTCCCATGCCCATGCCCCCCGTCGGCGGCATCCCATGCTCGAGCGCACGCAGGAACTCCTCGTCGACGCGCATGGCCTCGTCATCCCCGCGTGCGGCGAGCTTCGCCTGCTCGATGAAGCGCTCCCGCTGGATCACGGGATCGACCAGCTCGGAGTACCCCGTTGCGAGCTCGAAGCCGCGGACGTAGAGATCCCACTTCTCCACGACGCCGGGAATCGACCGGTGCTCGCGCACCAAGGGGCTCGTGTCGAGGGGGAAGTCCATCACGAAGGTCGGTCGCACGAGGTGCTCCTTGACGAAGTGCTCCCACAGCTCCTCGACGAGCTTGCCGTGCGTCGCCGTCTTCGCCGGCACCTCCACGCCCTCGTCTTGTGCGAGCTGCTCCAGCTCGTCCAGCGTGGTCGACGGGGTGATCTCGCGACCGGCAGCCTGCGACAGCGACTCGTACATCGAGATGCGATCCCACTCGCCGCCCAGGTCGTACTCCGTGCCGTCAGCCCAGGTGACGGTGGTCGAGCCCGACACGGCGACCGCGGCGTTCTGCACCAGCTCCTGGGTCAGATCGGCGATGCCGTTGTAGTCGCTGTAGGCCTGGTAGGCCTCCAGCATCGCGAACTCGGGGCTGTGCGTCGAGTCGGCGCCCTCGTTGCGGAAGTTGCGATTGATCTCGAACACCCGATCGATGCCGCCGACCACCGCGCGCTTGAGGAAAAGCTCGGGCGCGATGCGCAGATAGAGGTCGGCGTCGAAGGCGTTGGCGTGGGTGACGAACGGACGTGCAGCGGCCCCGCCGTGCTGCACCTGGAGCATCGGGGTCTCGACTTCGAGGAACCCGTGATCGGTGAAGGTGCGGCGCAGACTCGCGTTGACCTTCGCGCGGGCGACCACCGTCTCACGCGCCACGTCGCGCACGATGAGGTCGAGGAAGCGCGAGCGCACCCGGCTCTCCTCGCTCAGCTCCGTGTAGAGGTTGGGCAGCGGCAGGAGCGCCTTGGAGGCGATCGCCCACTCACTCACCATGATCGACAGCTCGCCCCGGCGACTGGAGATGACCTGGCCGGTCACCGACACGTGGTCTCCCAGGTCGACGAGATCCTTCCACCGCTGGAGCGACTCCTCGCCGACCTCCGCCAGCGAGACCATGGCTTGAATACGGCTGCCGTCGCCCGCCTGGAGCGAGGCGAAGCAGAGCTTGCCGGTGTTGCGACTGAAGACGATTCGTCCGGCGACCGAGGCGACGACACCGGTTTCGTCTCCCGCCTGAAGGTGGGCGAACCGCTCCCGCAGGCCGCCGATGGAGTCGGAGACCGCGACGGTGACCGGATAGGCGCCGCCTGCGGCATCGGCCCGCTCCGTCAGCAGCCGTTCACGCTTGGCCAGACGCACCGCCTTCTGCTCGAACACATCCTCGTCGGCGATGTCGTCTGCGGGCTCGGTGGGCACGGCGGTCATCTCAGGCTCCTCGGGAATCGACCCCCCAGTCTATCCGCGCGGGTGAGGCGTTCCCCCGCGCTCAGCCGTCCCCGCCCGGCAGAGGTTGGAGGGCGCGATCGACGGTGGAGTGCACGAGGGCCGACAGGTACCGTCCGGGCTCGGCCACCCCCGCCTTCGCGAGGAGCTCTGACGACTGCCGCAGCAGTGATGCCGAGAACTCCGTGGCCGTCGCGATCGCCTCACCGTAGGCGGCACGGTCCTCCTCCGCCACGACGATCGGCTCGCAGCCGAGCTCCACCGCCAGCGCCTGCGCAATGGGGAGCACGGCGGCCGGTGCCGTGACGGCGGCGTACGCGCCGTGCAGCTGACGCAGGTCGATCGAGGTGCCCGTGAACGCGATCGCCGGATGCAGCGCGAGCGGGATCGCGCCCCGTGCGGCTGCGGGTGTGAGCACGTCGATGCCCCACGCGGGGTCGGTGTGCAGCACGAGCTGGCCCACCTGCCAGGCACCGAGGTCGGCGAGGCCGCTCACCAGACTCGGCAGTTCGGTGTGCGGCACGGCGATCACCACCAGCTCGCTTCGACGCACCACCTCGTCGGCGGGCAACACCGGCACGCCCGACAGCACCGCCTCCACACGTTCGGGATCCGATCCCGCGGTGATTCCGGTCACGCCGTGCCCGGCGCCGGCCAGCGCCGCCGCGATCACCGGGCCCACGCGGCCGGCGCCGATCACGCCGACGCCGAGCCGTCCGCTGCGGATCACGACCGGTCGCCCCTCTCGTCCCGGGTCACCTCGAGCGGGTTCGCCTCGGCCGGGGTGACCTCGCCCGGCGCCTGCTCACCCGGCACCTGCTCACCCGGCGCCTGCTCACCCGGCGCCTGCTCGTCGACGCTCCATCGGTGCGACCGGTCGCGGGCGGTCGCGGCGACGACGCCGGCCGCGCCGTCCGACCACAGTGCCACCGCTGCCGCGCGATCGAGGATGCCGAGAGTCCCCGACACCTGTCCGAGCACGGTGTGGCCGGTGATGCCCGCCACATCCATTGCCCGATCCACCGGTCCCTGCGAGATCCGCAGCGACTGCAGCCGAGCCAGCGGCAGGATCACCAGGGCTCGCCGCAGCACCCCGCTGCGCAACAGGAGCGCCTCGCGGGTGAGCAGGAACCCGTTGCGACGCCACGACAGCGGCCTGAGCCAGCGCGCCCGTCGGGGCGTGGTGGTGTACGGGTCATCCGGCGTGGGTCCCAGGATGCCGCGCTCGAACACGTCCGGCCAGGTATCGCTCGGAAGGCCCGGCAGGATGAGCCTCATGACGCGCTCCACGTCGGCGCGGGTTCCCACCGGCAGCACCTCGGCGAACTGCTGCTGCGCCGAATCCGTCGCCGACCGGCCCGACAGCCGGTTGACCTTGATGCGCCACCAGCCCACGGCGCGCCACATCAGCGGCTGCGAGATCTCCACGGCGTGGATGCGTCCGGGCGGCAGCGTCTCGGTGATCGTGGTGAACAGTCCGAAGGTGATCCGCACGCCCGCCCGTGTGGGAGCGATCGAGTACCGGAGCGTGCGGGTGATCTGACGGAACCAGTACGCGCCGAAACCGATGATGGCCGGGATGATCGAGAACAGGATCCACTGGGTGCCGACGATCGAACCGACGACCACCGCACCGACGAGCACCAGCAGCCAGATCGTCGACCCCGACAGCAGATGCGATCCGATGAGCCGGCCCGGCGGGATGTGCACCACCGAGGCGGGCTCGTCGTCCGGACCCTCGGCGCCCTCGATGAGTCCGGTGATCCCGGCGGTGACCACCGCGGCGGCGCGCGTGCGCGTCGTCCCGGGCTCCGCGCCGGCACGCGAGTCGGCCAACTGGCGTCCGGATGCGAGACGGAGGATGTCGCCGCGCACGGCCTCCGCGTTGCTCGTGGACAGATACTCGAGCTTCACGTTGGAGTCGAGACCGGCTCCGACCACCTCGAGCTTGGCCATTCCCAGCAGGCGGGCGATCATCGGGCGGGTGAGGTTGACCCCCTGCACACGATCCAGCGGTGCGCGTCGGTGGGTGCGGAAGAGCACGCCGCTGCGGACTTCGACATCGTCGCCGGTGATCCGCAGCGTGTGGAAGCGCCACGACAGCCAGAACAACGCCAACAGCACCAGGAGCGCGCCCAGCACCGCCAGCGCAGCGAGGAGGATCAGATCGTTCGCGACGATGTAGTCGACGGGATCCCCCGAATAGTCGTAGTCGCCGCCCGGAACGAAAAACGCGATGAGCCGGTCGCGCAGGTTGCTGATCACGATGCCGATCACGACCACCAGAAACAGCCCGCCACGCATCAACGGAGTCAGCGGGTGGAGGCGGTGCCATTCGCCGTCGCTCAGCGGGGAACGCACGTCCGCGACCGCGGCCGGCGCACGCGGAGTGTCGGGCGAGCCGTGGGGCTGTTCTCGATGCCGCGCGCCGCTCGGCTGCTCTCCGCTACTCCCCGGGCTGCTCATCGGGTCAGTCACAGGCCGGTCCGCCGAGTCTCGGCCACGTCGATGAGGGTGTCGCGCAGGCGTTCGGCGGCCGCCTGGGTGAGACCCGGAATCGTCACGCCGGTCGCGGCGGCGGCGGTGACGAGCTTGAGCTGAGCGATACCGAACCCCCGGTCGAGCGGCCCGTGGGTGATGTCGACGAGTTGCATGCGCCCGTAGGGAACGGCCACCATGCGCTGCCATAGGATGCCGCGGCGGAAGACGAGATCATCGGCACGAAGCTGATATCCGATCGAACGGGCCTGGCGGGGCAGCACGATGAGGGTCGCCAGCGTGATCGCGATGACGATGGCCGCGGGGATCCACACCCAGTGCTGATCGAGCACGAACCAGAGCACGAGGGCGGCGGCCACGATCAGCGCGAGGAAGAGCCCATTGGCGATGAGCTGCACGACGATGTACTTCGGCGACACTTGATGCCACGTGCCGTCGCCGAGGGGAAGACGGTTCTCACTGCGCGGTTCGACGATGCGGGTGAAGGTTCCGGCATCCATCACGGGGTCAGATCCGTGCGAGGCGGGGGCGGCCGCGGGAGCGGCCATCTCGGCCGGCGTGACCGTACCCTCGGCGTCAGTCGTCGTGGGAGAGTCCGAATCCTGGGTCGGGTGGTCCGGGTGGGTCGTCATCGTCGTCCTTCCGAATGATGCACAGGTGTTCGGCGATCAATCCGGCCGCAACGAGGGCGATTGCTCCCACGGCCGCGGCGATCACCGCTCCCGTCGAGCCTAACGAGGGCTCCACCGGACGCGAGGCCAGGAACAGCAGCAGTCCCGCCGCGATGCCCGCCACGAGCGCGCCGACGATGCTCGACGCGCGGGCGAGCATCACGACACGCACGGCACGGAACGGGTCGACCGGCTGTGATGCGGTGCCCACGATCGCTCGACGGATCGGCAGTGCGAGGGCGACCGTGGCGACGCCGAGGAGCACGAGCAGGATCGGGAGCAGGAACGACGGGGTGAAGGTGGGCCGACCCGCCGAGGTCAGGAGCTGGTCGAGGAGGAAGCCGATGACGACGCCTGCCACGGCGACTGCGACGAGCAGACCGGCACTGGTGCGCTTCATCGCTCCCCGCCCATCGTGTCCAGGAGGTCGCGCACGGGTCCGCGTCCGGGAATCACCGCGTCGGGGTCGATGTCGAGCCAGGGCGCGAGGACGAAGTCGCGCTCGGCCGCGCGCGGGTGGGGAACGGTCAACGTGTCCGACTCCGTCTGCAGGTCGCCGTAGACGATCAGATCGAGATCGAGCGTCCGCGACTGCCAGCGGGGAGCGCCCGCGGCACGCGTGCGCCCGTGCCGCGCCTCGATGGCGTGGAGGAAGTCGAGCAGCACCGTCGGCGCCAGTCGGGTGCGCAGGAGCGCGACCGTGTTCAGGTAGGCAGGCGCCGAGGTGTCCGGGCCGTCGACGGTCAGCGCCACCGACTCACGGGGCGCGGCCGCAGCGACCACCTCGGTCAGCGGCAGCCGGTCCATCTCTGCGATCGCCTCACGCACGGTCGCCTCGCGTTCGCCGAGGTTCGCCCCGACGGCGACCACCGCGTCGACGGCCGCCGCCGAAGGGGAGGCGTCGTCGGCGGTGAAGCCCTGCGCCAGGCGCCTGCTCATCGGAAGCCCTCTCGGCGGCGACGCACCGTCACCGCCACATCGCCGAAGGGCACCGTGACCGGCGCCTGCGGCTTGTGCACGGTGACCGAGACCGTCTCGACGATCGGGTACGACAGCGCCGCCTCAGCGATGCGCTGTGCCACCGTCTCGATGAGGTCCACCGGCTCGCCGGCGACGATCTCCACCACCCGCTCGGCAAACTCGCCGTAGTGCACGGTGTCGGCGACATCGTCGCTCTCGGCGGCTGCCCGCAGCGACAACCCGAGCACCACATCGGTGACGAACTCCTGACCGTCGCGTCGCTCATGCTCGTACACACCGTGGTGTCCAGTGGCACGGATGCCGGTGATGAGGATCTCGTCGGTCACGCGCCTCCCCCTTCGCCCGCGCGCATCGGCAGGGCCGCCCCGCGCTCCCAGATCGCGAGGGCGTCTCGCGAAACGGCGACGTCGTGCACGCGCACCGCCCATGCTCCCGCCTCGGCCGCGCGCGCTGAGGTGACCGCGGTGGCGAGGTCGCGTCGCGCCTCGCTGATCCCGCCCTCACCGGCATCCGGAGCCGCGTGCTCCAGCGCCTCGACAAGGAATCCCTTGCGGCTCGTTCCCACCAGCACCCGCGATCCGAGCTCGACGACGCGTTCGAGACCGCGCAGCAGCGTCCAGTTCTGCACGCCGCGCTTGCCGAATCCGAACCCGGGATCGAGGATGATGCGATCGGGCGGGATGCCCGCGGCCAGTGCCTCGTGCCGGCGCTCGGCCAGCTCGGCCACCACCTCGGCCACCACGTCGTCGTACGTCGCCCGCGCGTACATGTCGGCCGACGGGCCGCGCCAGTGCCCGAGCGCGATCTGCGCCTCCGTGTCGGCGACCACATCGAGGATGTCGGGGTCGGACAGTCCGCCCGACACGTCGTTCACGATGAGTGCCCCTGCCGAGATCGCGGCAGCGGCTGTGGAGGCGTTCATGGTGTCGATACTGATCAGGGTTCCCTCGGCGGCGAGCGCTTCGATCACCGGCAGCACCCGGGCGAGCTCTTCGGCGGGAGCCACCCGCACCGCCCCCGGACGGGTGGACTCTCCCCCGACATCGAGCATGTCGGCCCCGTCGGCGGCCAGCCGACGGCCGTGTTCTATCGCGGCCTCGACGCCGAAGAAGCGCCCCCCGTCGCTGAACGAATCGGGCGTGACGTTGACGATCCCCATCACGAGCGTCATGGCGTCGTCCCGTGCCCGGGTGCGTGTCCGGTGCCGGTCAACAGCATCATGATCTCGGCCCGGGCGGCGGGCTCTGCCAGTTCACCGCGCGCGGCGACCGTCACGGTGGACGCGTCGGGCTGTCGTCCGCCGCGCATCGTGACGCACTCATGGGTCGCGTCGAGCACCACGATCACGCCTCGGGTGTCGAGCGACCCGGCGATGACGTCGGCGATCTGCTCACCCAACCGTTCCTGCACCTGCGGGCGCGCGGCGAGCACGTCGACCACGCGGGGCAGCGCACCGAGCCCCACCACCTGCTCCCCGGGAAGGTAGGCGATGTGCGCGTGGCCCGCGAAGGGAAGCAGGTGATGCTCGCACATCGAGCGCAACCGGATGTCACGCAGCATCACCGCACCGGAGGGCAGGGTGTCGGGAGCCGGTCCGCGCGTCACGGAGATCGTGTGCGCCAGGGGCGCCGCGGCATCCTCTCCCACGCCGGAGAAGAACTCCGCGTAGGCGTCGGCCACCCGCTCCGGGGTCAGTCGAAGGCCCGGGCGATCGGGGTCTTCGCCGATCGCCTCGAGCAGGTCGCGCACCAGCGCGGCGACACGGTCACGGTCGACAGCCACGACCCGAGCCTATGCGGTCGCGGGTCGCGCCTGCCCGGCCGCACGCCGCGCGGGGGAGGCCGATGCGGCCGTCTGCTCCTCTTCGGCGGTCACGCGTGCGGCCAGGCTCGCATCGTCCTGTGTGCGCGGCACGTCCACCGGGGGGAGGGTCGACACCGGTCGCTCCTGGCTCGACAGCCACTGCGGACGCGGGGGGAGCTTCTTCACGTCGGCGAAGATCTCGGCGAGCTCGAGGTGATCGAGCGTCTCCTTCTCCAGCAGCGCGAGCGCCAGTTTGTCGAGGATGTCGCGGTTGGCGTTGATGACCTGGTACGCCTCGTTGTGGGCCTGCTCGATGAGCTCGCGCACCTGCTGGTCGACGCGCTCGGCGATGCGTTCGCTGAAGTCGCGGCCGTGTCCCATGTCGCGTCCCATGAACACCTCGCCCGACGACGAGCCCAGCTTCACGGGGCCCACGTCGTCGGTCATGCCGTATTCGGTGACCATCTTGCGGGCGATGCCGGTGGCCTTCTCGATGTCGTTGGAGGCGCCGGTCGTGGGGTCGTGGAAGACGATCTCCTCGGCGACACGTCCGCCCATCGCGTAGGCGAGCTGATCCTGCAGTTCGTTGCGCGTGACGGAGTACTTGTCTTCCAGCGGCAGCACCATCGTGTAGCCGAGCGCCTTGCCGCGCGGGAGGATGGTGACCTTCGTCACCGGGTCGGTGTTGTTCATCGCAGCCGCGGCGAGCGCGTGACCACCCTCGTGGTACGCGGTGATGAGCTTCTCCTTGTCCTTCATCACCCGGGTGCGGCGCTGCGGGCCGGCGATCACGCGGTCGATCGCCTCGTCGAGGGCGCGCATGTCGATGAGCTGGGCGTTGGAACGCGCGGTCAGCAGCGCCGCCTCGTTCAGCACGTTGGCCAGGTCGGCACCGGTGAAGCCGGGCGTCTTGCGCGCGACGACCGACAGGTCGACCGACGGCGAGAGCGGCTTGCCGCGGCCGTGCACCTCGAGGATGCGCTGGCGGCCCTTCAGGTCGGGGGCGTCGACGCCGATCTGACGGTCGAAGCGTCCCGGACGCAGCAGGGCAGGGTCGAGGATGTCGGGCCGGTTGGTCGCGGCGATCACCAGGACCGAGGCCTTCGGGTCGAACCCGTCCATCTCCACGAGCATCTGGTTGAGCGTCTGCTCACGCTCGTCGTGCCCGCCGCCCATGCCGGCGCCGCGGTGACGACCCACCGCATCGATCTCGTCGATGAAGATGATGGCGGGGGCGTTCTCCTTGGCCTGGTTGAAGAGGTCGCGCACGCGGCTGGCGCCCACACCGACGAACATCTCCACGAAGTCGGAGCCCGAGATCGAATAGAACGGTACTCCCGCCTCACCGGCGACAGCGCGGGCCAGGAGGGTCTTTCCGGTTCCGGGAGGGCCGTACAGCAGCACACCCTTGGGGATGCGGGCACCCACCGCCTGGAACTTCGCGGGATCCTTCAGGAAGTCCTTGATCTCCTGCATCTCCTCGATAGCCTCATCGGCGCCGGCGACATCGGCGAAGGTGACCGTGGGGGTCTCCTTCGTCACGAGCTTCGCGCGCGACTTGCCGAACTGCATCACCTTGCTGCCGCCACCCTGGGCGCTGGAGAGCAGGAACCAGAAGAGCAGACCGAGCAGCAGGAGAGGGATCATCAGCGACAGCAGGCTGTCCCAGAACGTCGCGCGCGGAACCACATCGTCGAACCCGTCCTTCGGGGCGGCGGAATCGATCGCCGCGACCACCTCGTCGGCGCGCGCGGAGTTGTAGTAGAACTGCACGTTCGTCGAGCCCTCGAAAGCCGACGACAGCTCCATGTCGACGCGCTGGTCGCCGTCGGTCATGACGACCTTGGTCACCGTGTCGCCGCCGAGCAGCTGCAGGCCCTCTTGCGTCGTGATCCGCTTGGCTCCCGTGAGCCCGGAGATGAGCGACATGCCGGCGATCAGCAGCACGCCGATGAGCAACACGTACACGAACGGGTTGCGAGTGAGCTTCTTGAGAACCATGGTCCGCTCAGGCTATCGCGCGTGGACTATGCACCGACTGTGCATTCGCCGACGGCGAACCGTGCGCATCGCCGTGGTCGAGCGAGCGCAGCCCCACCCGGACGTCCATCGAGCGCAGCGACTCCCGGACGTTGAGCGAGCGCAGCGAGACGAAACGCGCTCAGCTATACACGTGAGGCGCCAGCACCGCGACGTCGCGGAGGTTGCGGTACTTCTCGGCATAGTCGAGCCCGTAGCCGACGACGAAGTCGTTGGGGATGTCGAACCCGACGTAGCGGCAGTCGATCTCGACCTTCGCGGCATCCGGCTTGCGCAGCAGGGCGAGAACCTCGATGGATGCCGCGCCGCGCGAGGCGAAGTTCTCCAGCAGCCAGCTGAGGGTGAGGCCGGAGTCGATGATGTCCTCGACGATGAGCACGTGCTTGTCGGTGAGGTCGGTGTCGAGGTCTTTGCGGATCTGCACCACACCGCTCGACTTGGTGCCCGCGCCATAGGACGAGACCGCCATCCAGTCCATCGCGATCTCTCGCGGGAGCGCACGCGCGAAATCCGCCATCACCATCACCGCACCTTTGAGCACTCCGACCAGGAGCAGTTCCTTGCCCTCGTAATCGGCGATCACCCGCTCGGCGAGCTCTTCGAGCTTTGCGAGGATCTCTTCCTCCGTGACGAGGACGGAGGTGAGCTGGTCTGCGATGTCGGTCGCGCGCATCCTTCGAGTGTAGGCAACCGCGCCGCATCATCCGAGCACACGACGGAGGGGCCGGCGAACGGATCACCGGCCCCTCCGTGTGCCTCGTCAGACCGTGGTGTCGGCCCCGCGGCGTGCAGCCTTGCGCTGCGCAATCACGCCGAGGGCGAGGAGCACCACGCCGATCGTGAGCAGCGCGAACGGAGTCTGGCCCCCCGTGACAGCCAGTCCACCCGCAGTGTTCGGCGCCGGGCTGGTGGGAGCGGGAGTCGGCGACTCGGTGTGCTCCGAGTCCACACCCTCGGTCGGCGTCGGCGTCGGCGTCGGCGTCGGCGTCGGCTCGCTCGGCGTCGGCGTCGGCGTCGGCTCGCTCGGCGTCGGCGTGGGCGTCGGGGTCGGCGTGGTCGTGAGGGTGTTGGTCACCGTCACTCGCACGTCGGTGTCCCGACCGATGGTGAGCGTGGTGGTCGACAGCTGGGGCTGCTCCCAGGTCGCCCCGTCGACCGGCGCCGGCGTGACCTCCGACAGGGTCAGCTGCGCACCCACCGGCAGCGCACCGGACGAAACGACCGTGCCATCGGCGGGCAGCACCAGCGTCCCGGCCCCGGCAGCGAATCCGGCGCCGGCCGGGTACTCGTAGGCGAGGGTGAAGGTCGCGTCGGCGGGCACGCGCTCCACGCCCGTCCCCGTCAGAACTTTCGCTGCCGTGAACTGTCCGCGCGCGAGCGTGGCCTCATTGGTCAGGGTCACCTCGACCGTGGTGTCAGCCCCCAACGCGAAGTCGTTCTGCGAGAACGACGGCTCGGCCCACTCGATGTTCGAGGGCTCCGTCGGCACGATCTCGACGATGTTCACGATCGAGCCGGCCTCGTACTCCGGGCTCGTCCATGTGTGGCCTTCGGTCACCTCGAAGGTGCCCCCGGTGACCTCGCCACCCGGAGCGGTGACCGTGTAGGTGCCGCCGAACTGCAGGCCGGGGATCGCCTCGTCGCTCCACACGACGTCCTTGGTGATCGAGAACTGGCCCACCTTGTCGCCCGACCCGGTGCCGCCGCCGCCCTGACGGACCACCGTGCCGGTGACCGTGCGGGTGGTCTGACCCTCGATCGTGATGTCGGCATCGTTGGTGTACGTGCCGGCGCGTCCGCCGTCGGTGACCTTCACGTTGCCGTGCACCGCGTAGTACCAGCCGGCCTCCGAGGTGAAGGTGATGACCACGCCTGCGTCCGTCTCGGTGATGGTCGCCCCGACGCGGTCGGTCACCCGCTTCCATCCGGTGGGGATGCCGTTCGCATCGGCCTGATCGGTGCCCACGATGTAGATGTCGAGGGAGCCGCCTGCGGTGCGCACCCATTCCTGGTTCGCGCCGAGACGCTCGACCACCGACACCTCTTGACCTCCGGCCATGCCGCCGCGGGGAGCCTTGATGCCCACTCCCCAGCGGATGGTGTCGTTCTCGCGGTCGTAGGTGCCGGTCTTGCTGTAGGCCATGCCTCCGGAACAGTCCGGGCAGGGACCCGGTGGTGGAGTCACGGTGATCGAGGCGTCCACCTCACCGAAGTCGTAGGTGACGTCGGTCGACTCGGTGACCTCGGTCTTCACGTCGACCCAGAACCCGAACGATCCCTTGAGGTTGCGCGGGTGATCGGCGATGTAGTCGGAGTCGATGTCGCAGACCACCTGAGTCTTGGTGACCACGCAGTGTCCCATCACCTCGCCGGAGGGATCGCGCAGATCGAACGAGTCGGTGAGCCCGCTGAGCTCAGCCGGCAGATCCACCACGAAACCGGCCGGCGTCGACGGGTTGTTCGGCAGCGACCACGACCCGACGAGCTCGGTGCGCTTGCCGGACTCGACCGTCTGCGACACGAACGACACATCGGTCAGCGTCGCTTCGGTCTCGTACGGCGGCGCGGCGTGAGCGGCCGTGACCGCCGTCGGGGCGAGCACCGCCCCCATCACAGCGACCACCGCAGCGCTCAGACTCCGGCGAGCACGCGTCAACTTTCTCACTCTTTGGACCTCCCCACAGGCAACGCACCGCCCCCCGGCGGTGCGTATCGAGGCAAGGGGTGAGGCCCTCGCCGTAGATGCCTATATGAGAGGACGGCGACGGGCGCGGTCTATTACGCGAAAGCCGCGAATTCGATTCGGCTCCCCCGCCGTGAGGCGCGGCACCCGGGGAGGTCGATGGGTCCCTGCCCCGACCAGTCCGTGACCAGGCGAGCCACCTCCAAGGTCTGCGCACGGGTGAGACTCGACCCGAACTCGCTCGCCACGACGTGTCGGATGATGCGATGTCGCAGCGCGGGTGGATTGGCCGCCAGCGCGGCGACCGACACCGCGATGCCCGCCTCGGAGTGCTCCACGATGTCTTCGATCGTCTCGTCGATCATCGCGGCGAAGGCCTCGGAATCCTCGCGAAGCTGGTCGGCCGTGCGGGCGAGCGCCTCGGCCACCCCGGACCCGAGTGAGGTCTCCAGGTGGGGCAGGACGTCGTGACGCACCCGCACGCGCAGGAACCGCCGATCGAGGTTGTGCGGATCGTCCCAGACCGGCAGGCCCTGCGCGGCGCACGCCGCCCGGGTCGTCTCCCGTCGCAGGCTCAGCAACGGCCGCAGCCAGCGGATGCCGTCTTCCTCGCGAGAGGGCGACATCCCGCCCAGGCTCGCCGCCCCCGAACCGCGAGCCAGACCGAGCAGCACGGTCTCGGCCTGGTCGTCGAGGGTGTGGGCCAGCGCGATCGTGCTCACCCCGGCATCCCGCGCCGCGGTCTTCAGCGCCGCGCGGCGGGCACGGCGAGCGGACGCCTCCGGTCCGCCCTCGGCGTCGACGTGCACCCGCATCACTCGCGCCGGAAGACCCAACGCCTCGGCCGCAGCGGCGGCTGCGGCAGCCACCTGCGCGGAACCCTCCTGCAGAGCGTGGTCGACGACCACCGCGGTGGCCGGCATCCCGAACTTGGGTGCCTCGAACGCCACGGCGGCGGCCAGGGCCAGTGAGTCGGCGCCGCCGGACAGCCCCAGCACCAGTCCGCCGCCGTCGAGGCCCGCGAGGGTCGTCCGCACGGCGCGGCGCACGTCGGCGACAGCGGGGTCGAGGCCGGGGCGGGGGTGCATGCGTCCACGGTATCCGCCTGCGCCGCTGCGCAACTCCTCCACATCGAGAGCGGAATCGGCCCAGAAGGCCGCCCGTCGGCCCCCGTCGGGGAATGTGGCGGAGTTCTGCAGGCGGCGCGGCCGTGACTAGGCTGGACGGCGGCATCCACAGCTTTCCGAAGGAGAACCGTCATGGGCGCGTACGACGCCGTCATCGAGATCCCGCGCGGCAGCCGCGTGAAGTACGAGGTCGACCACGGCACCGGTCGGGTGTTCCTCGATCGCGTGTTGTTCACCCCCATGGGATATCCCGCGAACTACGGCTTCTTCGAAGACACCCTCGGCGAGGACGGCGACCCGCTCGACGTGCTGCTCCTGCTCGACCGCGACCTCTACCCCGGCGTGCTGGCCAAGGTGCGCCCCGTCGCCGTGCTGAAGATGCTCGACGAGGCCGGGGGCGACGACAAGGTCGTGGCCGTGCTCGCGAAGGACCCGCGTTGGGACCACATCCAGGACGTCGATGACCTCGACGAGTGGACCAAGGGCGAGATCAACCACTTCTTCGAGCACTACAAGGACCTCGAGCCCGGCAAGTGGGTCAAGGTCGACCAGTGGGCCGGTGCCGCGGAGGCCGAGCGGCTGGTGGCCGAAGCGTTCGAGCGCTTCCAGGACAACGACGCGCAGACCGCGACGCAGGGCGAGGGCCACGCGCCGAAGACCATCTGACACGCGTCATCGCGAGGGGCGGATGCCGGGAGACCGGTGTCTGCCCCTCTGCCGTTCCCGGGCCGGGGTTTGTCCCGGCAGGGTCAGACCGAGACGCCGCGGGCACGCAGGAACGGCGTCGGGTTGACGCGCACCCCGCCCCGGTACACCTCGAAGTGGAGGTGGCAGCCCGTCGAGACGCCGGTGTTGCCTGCGTAGGCGATGGTCTGGCCGGCCTTGACGCGGTCGCCGTACCCGACGTTGTAGCCGCCGGGCTTGATGTGGGCGTAGCCGGTGATGATGCCGTCGCCGTGGTCGACCTTGATGTAGTTGCCCCAGGCGCCGCTGTAGCCGGCGAACACCACCACGCCGGATGCCGCGGCGAAGATGGGCGAACTGCATCCGCCCGCGAAGTCGATGCCGCGATGGCCGGTAGTGCAGTAGCCGTTGGAGCAGATCGTGCCGCGGTTGCCGAACCAGGCGCTGATGTAGCCGTAGCCCGGGCGCACCCAACCGGAGGGCTGAACCTCGCCGGCGCCACCGCCACCGCCACCGCCACCGCCGCCCCCGGCAGCGGCTTCCTCACGCTTGCGGCGCTCCTCTTCTTCGCGCGCGCGGCGGGCGGCTTCCTCGCGCTCGCGCTTGCGGCGTGCAGCCTCAGCCTTGCGTCGCGCCTCGACGCCCGCCTTGTATTCGGTGACGGTCTTGGCGGTCGTGTCTTGCAGCGCCGCCAGCTGTGCCTCGAGTTCGTCGCGGTGCTCGTTCTGTGCATCGAGAGCCGCCTGGGCCTCCGAGGCCGCGTTCTGCGCCCGGATCATCTTGGCTTCGGCCTCTTGCTGCAGGCGATCGCGCTCGGCGCGGGCGAGTTCGGCCTGGTCGGACAGGCTCTGTGCGTTGTCGCGCGCGGCGACGGCGGCCGTGTAGATGCTGCGGTTGGCATCCAGCAGCTTGTCCATGGTGCCCAGACGCGCCAAGAGCTCGTCGGCGCTGGCGGCCGACCCGGAGAAGAACAGTTCGAGCGACGTGTCGTCGCCTCCGCCCATCCGGTACTGCTGGGCGGCGAGGCGGCCGAGCTTCTCTGACGCGGCATCTGCCTTGGCGCGCTCGTCATCGGCCTGCTTCTGTAGTGCGTCGGCGCGATCGGCGGCCTCCTCGAAGGCCTCCTGCGCGGCGTTGTACTCGGCGCCGAGTCGCTCGGCTTCGGCCTGCTTGTTCGCCAGGTCGTTGGCGAGACCAGCGATGAGACCCTGGATGCGCGAGACCTCGGCAGCCTTGGATTTCTCGTTGCGCTTGGCGCGCTCGACGTCGTCCCACGAGGGGTACGACGCGGCGAAGGCCGGGGCGGCAGCGGAGCCCAACAGGCCGATGGCGGCGATGCCGGCGACACCGATGCCGATCGCACCGCGGCGCGAGATCGGGCGGCCGAGGCGCTGCAGCTCCGCCGGTGTGGGCGCGCAGCCGCAGTCCTCCGGCGATCCGGCCTGCTCAGAATGCACGTCTCACTCCTCGGTCACATCTGCAACAGAAGTCACAATAACAACAGGAGTCACATCTGGTGAAGATCTCTCCGCTACCGTCGGGCGCGGGGGTCGAGCCGACGGGCATACAGTGCTCATCATCGCCCCGGCGGAGCCGCTTCGCCACAGGCCATGCCGTCGATTTCCGATTCGGTCGGATTCTGCGTATGCTTGAGCGTCGGTAAGCGTGAGCCTCACGGTTCGCTCGGCCCCATCGTTTAGCGGCCTAGGACGCCGCCCTTTCACGGCGGTAGCACGGGTTCGAATCCCGTTGGGGTCACCACACAACTGAATAAGCATGGCCCTGTAGCGCAGTTGGTTAGCGTGCCGCCCTGTCACGGCGGAGGTCGCGGGTTCAAGTCCCGTCAGGGTCGCTCCAAGCGACGGGCCCTTTGGAAACAGAGGGCCTTTCGTCTCGGACATGGCTCCTCGGATGCCATGCGGCTCTGTAGCTCAGTTGGTAGAGCGCACGACTGAAAATCGTGAGGTCACGGGATCGACGCCCGTCGGAGCCACACGGACCGTCGTTACAACGGTCCCAGAAACCCTCGCCTAGCTTCTACATGGCGGGGGTTTTGCTTTGCCCTGGTGAGGGGCGGTTTTCTCGCTGGCGCATTTGGCTCATCCCCCGGGCGTTGAGCGAGCGCAGCGAGTCGAAACGGCTCAGACGGATGCCGATTCGCTGGCCTCGTCGGCGGCTTGGGCCGGTCTGGGGCCGGTTAGCGCTCAGATACGGTGCAGATATGGACGCCTCATCGCTTACTGTTCGACAGCTCGCCGACGAACTCGACGTCGACCCGAAGGCCGTTCGCGCGTGGATGCGGCGACAGAGCTGGCGGCACCCTGCGGAAGCCGGCATGGCTTGGGTCATGACTGACGAGCAGGCCGAGCTGGTTCGCCAGCATTTCGCGCACAGCGATGATCAGTCACCGATAGCGATTCCGACGGGCGTCGATGATGAGCTCGCCCAGATCACCGTGGGTCAGTTGCTCCGCCGCTATGCCGGCATCCTCGCGGAGCTTCGCTACCGCGGGCTCGTACGAACCAACAACGCGCCGATTGGAGACCTGGCCGAGTACTGCGCCGCGATCGTCTACGACGGGCTCCTTGCTCCCAACTCCGAGAAGTCCTACGACCTTGTCGCCGATGATGGACGAAAAGTGCAGGTGAAGGTCCGTGCGATTCGTTCAGACACCAGCCCGTCCGCGGTGTTCTCGCCGATTCGCTCCTTCGGCTTCGACGTGTGCATCTTCCTACTCGTGGACGGCGACAGCAACGGAGTCATCGCCGCGCGCGAGTGGACAGCCAGCGAGGTACAGGAGGCTGGTAAGCACCGCGCCCACACGAACGGCGTCGTGGTGCGCGTCGGTCAAGTGAGGTCCGCTTCCGCCCGCGGGCTCGATCGCGTCGAGGAGTTTCAGCGAGCTTGGCAGGAGCTGACCGAGCAGACCCGCTGACACAGTCTCAGCGAGCACCGCTCTCGCGGACGTCAGTTCAAGTTCATGCCATGAGCGCGTGAGTCGAGCGCCTGCTTCCAGAAGGCCTCGCGTTTGAGGATGACCTCGTCCTTCGTCTTCGGATGGGCGTGAGGAACGGATCGGTGACAACTGATCGTTAGTGCCGGGAGGCGCTGACGGGGAGGATGTCATCATGCCCGGTCCCTATCCCAGAGAGTTCCGCGAGGACGTCGTCGCGGTCGCTCGTCGCCGCGAGAGCGGCGTC